>Ga0209083_1000034_pt1 | contig 209940 bp, 193 predicted proteins | sample AM7aDNAmetaG_FD_184132 | JGI IMG/M metagenome (GOLD analysis project Ga0209083, IMG submission 184132) | Freshwater microbial communities from Finland to study Microbial Dark Matter (Phase II) - AM7a DNA metaG (SPAdes) (version 3) | ecosystem: Environmental > Aquatic > Freshwater > Lake ...
CGGCAGGTTGGGCAGATTTGCTGAAGTTACTGTCCTGGAAACAGAAGTTATAAATCAAAGGGGCGAATTGATCGCTAAAGTACGCACAACCATGGTGGAAAGATAGGAAGATATAAAAATGGCTGTAAATTTTGACGATGTTAAAATCGGCGATACGATTCCCAGTTATACTAGTGGTCCTATTACGAGGACACATTTGGTTCGTTATGCCGGAGCGTCCGGAGATTTTAATCCATTGCATCACGACGATACCTTCGCCAAAATGATCGGCTTGGACAGCGTCATCGCCCATGGTACGTTGATTATGGGCATTACCGGTGAAGCAATAACCTCTTGGGTAGAAAATAAGTATTTAAGAAAAATGTCTGTCCGGTTTTTAAGCATGACCGAACCTGTCGATTGGAATGATGTGGAAAATACAACGAATAGAGCAACAATCACTGTTAGCGGTAAGGTAGTTAAAAAGTATGAAGAAAATGGCGAAAAGAGAATTCATTGCAGCATTATTGCTAAAGATGCGTTAGGCAGCAGAAAACTTGACGGTTTTTTTATTGTAGCCTTGCCCTGATAAAATTTTTTGTAAACTGATCAGGTGATTTTATGAAAGCCCGTATTTTAGTTATTGATGATGATGCCGTAGCGGGCGAGTTTTTACAAGAAGCTCTCCTGCGCGATGGCTATGAAGTAATCGCATCTACTTCCGCTTCGGAAGCGCTTAAGCAAGACCTCTCCGCGTATGACCTGTTGATGTCCGATATTCGGATGCCTGGAATGGACGGCCTGCACTTCTTAAGTGAAGTTCAGAAAAAATGGCCGAACCTGCCCGTCATTTTGATGACCGCCTATGGCTCTCTGGAGACAACAATGGAAGCCATAAGTCTCGGTGCGTGGGATTACATCAGCAAACCATTTTCGCCGGAAGATTGCCGGGTTCTTGTGAAGAAGGTGCTGGAGGTTCGGGAGCTTCGGCAACGGCGAATGGATCTGCGACCGGAGTCAACCGAAGTGCCGAAGTTTATTGGTTCGTCCGCGACCATGGTCGAATTTTATAAACAAATCGCCCGTGTTGCTGATTCGGCGGCCAGTGTCTTAATCGAAGGCGAAAGTGGTACAGGCAAAGAGTTAACCGCCCGCTCCCTGCACAATATGTCTTCCCGGAGCAATAAGCCTTTTGTTGTAGTTCATTGCGGAGCCATTCCCGATAATTTACTGGAATCAGAACTTTTCGGTTATGAAAAAGGATCATTTACCGGTGCTGACCATCAGCATGTAGGCTTAATGGAATCGGCACAGGGCGGAACAATTTTTCTTGATGAAATAACAGAAATGTCCACAGCGCTGCAAGGCAAGCTATTACGCTTTATGCAGGACGGTGAAGTAAGAAGAATCGGCGGTCACGAGGTTCGCCACGTAGCCGTGCGCGTAGTGGCAGCGGCTAATAAAAATATTGATGAAGAAGTGGATAAAGGTGGTTTTCGCCTCGATCTCTTGTATAGATTTATCGTGAGATTACACATTCCGTCTTTGCGCGATCATAAAGAGGATATCCCAATGATCATTGAATCATTGCTGAAAAAATTCGGTTATCCCAGCGTGCGGATTTCACCGGAAGCGATGGAATTGCTGATGTCCTATTTGTGGCCGGGCAATGTCCGGGAACTGGAAAATGTTCTGCAGCAGACTTTATTGCTTTCTCCTTTTGTGGTTGTCCTGCCGGAAAATTTACCGGAGCGGTTTTGGCGGCAAAAAGAAAGTAAAGAAACTATGGCGCAGGCTGGCATGAGCCCTCTGGATGAAGCGGAAAGAGATCAAATTCGGCAAACACTGAAAGAGGCTTCGTGGAATCAATCCAAAACAGCACAGATACTGGGGATTGACCGGAAAACATTACGATTGAAAATTCGCCGTTATGGTTTGCTCGATGATAAACTATCCACCGGCGGAACGTCTGATCGCTTAAAATAAGTCATAGCGACAAGACTGTATAGTTCTTATGTGTTGTGCTCAAGTTTATCCGTTACAGGCAAATAAAGAATGATCGCTGTTCCCTTGCCCGGCGGGCTTTTAATTTCCATTTTACCGCCGTGAGTTTTGATGATATCGCGGACGATCGCCAACCCCAATCCCCGTAGCCCTTCATTTTTTCGTGTGCTGAAGAATGGTTCACAAGCTTTATCAATCATATCCGGCGGAATTCCCGCGCCGGTATCCTGAATCGTAATCGCCACTGCCTTATTTTGTTCAACACCTTCCGCTGATATCGTTATTTTCCCGCCTTGCGGCATGGCCTCCAGAGAATTTTGAATGATGTTCAATAGCGCGGTTTGGAGTCGATAACGATCAACGTATAATGATTGAGTGGCAGTATCGATATAAACGCTGACCACAACATTGCTTTGCCTTGTCAGTGGTTCGACCAGCGGCAGCGTTTCACTTAAAATATTTTGCAAAGTCAGCATTTCAAAATGAGGATCGGGTAAGCGTGTGGCCTTGCGAACATTTTGGATGACATTATCCAGACGCTGGGTTTGCTGAACAATCAATTCCAGTTTATGGACGGCATCCGGCGTAAAGCCTTCATTCTCCAGCAGAAGCTTGGCCAGGCCTCCGATAGAATGCAGCGGTGTGCCCAAATCATGGGCGAGATTAGCTGTTAAATGCCCCAGAGCCGTCAACTGCTTGAGATCATCAACTTGTTTTTGCAACTGAACTACTTTAAGAGTTTCCTCACGAACGCGGTCTTCCAAATGCCGGGTCAAGTCTAAATTTTTGGCCATAACCTGCTGAATTTCACCGGCCATCAGATTGAAGTGCAAGGCCAACTGTCCCCATTCGTCCTTTCGAGCGATAGGAATGCGCTTAATGTATTGCTCTTTCTGGGATTCATCAATTGTCTCAATAATAAGATTGAGCGGTCCGCCGATAAGCCAGCGGTAACTTAATCCTATTAATAAAAGGATGACTGCTAATAATCCGGTGCTGCTAAATATTAATAATTGCTGGGCTCGATTTACGATTTCAACATTAGCCCTGGAAAATCCGATAATGCCGACTACAATGTGCGAATCTTTTGTCTCTCCTGTAACAGGATATAAAAGACCTAATGCCGGACCGCTCTCCGTCTCCATTTTAGCATAACGGGATTTACCCTTTGAGCTGGCCAAAGCGACAATATCATCAGGCCACTCATATTGAACCCGGCTGGCTCCCGCCACGTAATCAACATTATTGTGGCTGGTGTCAAAGATGTCAATTCGGGCGATACGAATATCTGATTGCACATGATCCTTAAGGGCGGAGTCCAACGCGGAAAGGCCGCGTTTAGTCGGGAAATATTGATAAAAAGTGCTGACGGTTTCCGCCACTCCTTCCAGCCTTTTTGCCTGTTGATCTACGAGAATTCTATCCAATGCAGTCAATTGAATTACGCCCCAGATGGCCATGGTAATAGCCAAGCCGGCAACGGTAAGCACAATCAGCCTTACCCTTACGGTCAGATTATCATTGTAAGCAATTATCTTGGCGATTATTTTTTTGAACATAATGAATAGATATAGCAGAAAGGAGAAAAATAAACCATAACCAGGCAAAAAAAAGAAGGGACAGGTTTCCCTGTCCCTTCTTCACATCACATAAAGTTGTGATAGACTATTTTGCTACGGGAGCTGCTTCGGGAGCAACAACTTTCTTGTCGGCTTTCTTTGCTTTCTTAGCGGCCTTCTTAACTGCTTTCTTCTCGGCTTTCTTTACGGGAGCCTTTTCAGTCTTTACGGCTTCTTCTTTTACCGGAGCGGTTACTGCTTTATCAGCAGCCATTACGGTGGTGCAAAATGCGAAAACCAATGCTACAACAAACAATACTAAACGTTTCATCTTAAATCCTCCTTCAAAATTTGTTTTTATTTAATTACCACCCTTATAAATATTTAAGGGACTCCAACCTAATTGCTGTAAATACTCAAGCACTTCTACTTTTTCTAAAACAGCATTTATTTCTTTTTCTCCATTTTCGTGGGTGAGACTTTTACTACACTTGAGGCCAATAATTGACCATCTATTTCAATATAGGCAATTTTAACGGAATCATCTACGGCAATATTTTCAGTTGGTTTATCTAAAACAAATTCCATAGTTTCCGCGTTGCCCTTGACGGTGCGCTCTATTTTAATTGAGCTATCCGATATTTCAATGACTCTTCCCTTTATATTCATCTTTGCAGATTTAACAACATTTTTTTGGGCGTGATCAATCGTGGTTGTATCAGTTGCGGGCTTGTCAGCAGCAAACGCCAAAGCCGACAAAAGAAAAGCAACGCTAACTATGTACACCAAAGCTCTCTTCATTGTGATCATACCCCATGATGTTTCTGACATCCGTTATAGCAACTTGTGTGCCATGCAGGCCACCAACTGCAAGTAAGTGTATATTGTTGAAATAATTAGTATAATTATATTAAGAAAAATATTGGAAACTGATTTAAATAAATAAGTGGGGAATAATTCCCCAGTGCTGGAGATTTATTCAACAGTTATTCGCTGAGTGGAGCAAACGCAAACCTCCGGCAGGAGCCGGAAGCTCTCTGTAATAATGAGACCCAAGCTTCAGAAATAAAGTGCACTGAAGCTTGCAGGTCGAATTATCCCGCGAAGTAGAGGATAACGCGACCTCCCGCGATTTACGACGCGTACTTCGCCTACTGGAGTGCCTGAAATTCCAAATCGCGGGATTGACCGTATAATACGATTCATGATACTTCTTTCAATAAACAGTGATTGGAAACAATGAAAACAGCAAAACCATTAGATGCCGATATTGTTGTTATTGGCGGCGGCGCGGCGGGCCTTATGGCCGCGGGACGGGCGGGCGACGTTGGCACCAGAGTTTTGCTTTTGGAAAAAACCGATGGCTGCGGGAAAAAAATTTTAGTTAGCGGGAAGACTCGCTGTAACCTGACCAATTCCGCGGAAATGAAAAAATTCATCTCCATGTATGGTACCAATGGCCGTTTTCTGCACAGCGCCTTTCATCGTTTTTTTCGGCCGGAGTTGCTCAGTTTTATGGAGAGTCACGGACTTGCCACCAAGGTTGAACGCGGCGGCAGAATCTTCCCTGTATCTGATAATGCCCGGGATGTGGTGAAGGTTTTTAAAAAATATCTGGCCAAAGGTAATGTCCAAGTCAAGTTAAATACAAAAGTGACATCAATCGCCATTGAAGATAAAGGGATTTACAGCGTAAGAACACAAAATGGAAATTACCAGTGTGCTGCTGTGATTATCGCTGCCGGTGGTTCATCATGGCCGGCAACCGGATCAGAAGGCGATGGCTGCAAGTTAAGCGCGATTCTCGGGCATAGCATAGTCAAACTTAAACCGGCACTGGTGCCGCTTATTGTGCACGAAAAAACCCTTGCCCAGTCCATGCAGGGAGTAAGCCTGCGCAATGTTCGCGCGACGGCTTTTCAAGGCGATGCCGGCAGGATAGATTCAATATTAACTCCTCAGATTGACTATGGGCGCGGTGAAAAAAAAGTGCCTCGTCCGCCGCTGATTGAAAGCCGCTTTGGCGAAATGCTTTTTACGCATTTTGGCCTGGGCGGCCCGATCATCTTGCTGATGAGTCTCGCTGTTACCGAAGCGCTGGGAAATGGGCAGGTTTCGATCTTGATCGACTTAAAACCGGCTTTAACCAAAGAACAATTGCATAAGCGCCTGCAAAGGGATCTGGACCAATCCGGCAAAAGAAAAATTGCCGGCATTATCAAGGAATATCTGCCCGCCAAGATGATTGAACCATTTATCGAACTGACCGGTATTGATAAAGAGAAAATGGCACACCAGATTGCGGCCCCCGAGCGGGATAAAATTGTAAAGTTGCTTAAAGCGTTGCGCTTTAATATCAAATCACCACTGCCTTTGGAAAAAGCGATAGTGACGGCGGGCGGTGTGGCGCTTGATGAGATTGATCCGCGCACGATGGCTTCTAAAAAAGTTGAAGGGATTTATTTTTGTGGTGAGGTTATGGATATTGATGCCGATACCGGCGGTTACAATTTACAGGCCGCGTTTTCGACAGGCTTCGTAGCCGGCGAAAGCGCCGCTGAATATGTAATATCATTGCAACTTCCGGATCATTCATAATGAGTCCACATGCGGATAACTTTCACTGTTTTGATGTCGTTCACTATTTGATAGACTAGACGATGCTGGATATTGATTCGTCGCGAATAAGCGCCACTCAAGTCGCCAACGAGTTTTTCGTATAATGGTGGATTTTGGTACGGGTCTTTGCGCAGGATATCGAGCAGGTGGCTGGCCTGAGGCTTAAGGCCGGAATGGGCTAATTTCTTCGCGTCTTTTTGGGCTTGCTTAGTGAAAACAAGACACCAGTTTACCATTTTAGTTCCTTATCGCATTTATCAATTGGCGTCTTGAGTCCTTTTTTGATGGATTCCCGCATGCCCGGTATCGCTGTGAGATACAGAGTTTCTTCAATGGCGCGCCAGTCCTCTTCAGATACAAGAACAGCAGAACTTCTCTTGCCGATAATTTGTACCGGCTGATGGGTAACCTTTACTTCATCAACCAGATTATATAACTGCTTTCTAGCTTCCGATGCGGATAATGTTGTCATTATCTTTAACCTCCTTATCGTACGAAATATGGTACGACAATATCAATGCAATGTCAAGATGTTTTATTGGTCAATAGATCGATAATGCCATTGCTGAAATTACCGATTATTGCTTTATAACTCCGGGGCGATTGATGGAACGAGACAGGCCAGGATCAATAGTTCTTTGCCTGTATTCCGAACTTGATGTTCTTCATTGGGCGGCATAAAAATAATTGTTCCGGGCTTTACAGGATTCCACTTATCATTGCCGAAAATTTCGCCAACACCCGCGTGAATAAACATTTCATGTTCCCAGGCGTGAGCATGCTTCGGTGTATTTCCACCAGGAGCAATCTCAAAAATTCGCATACAAAAATTCTTCGCCCCGTCATTTTTACCTATCACCACGCGGCCTGCAACTCCTTTGACCTGGTCGCTTTCAAAAGAAGTGGGTATAATGGATGGATAGTTTATTATCTTCATAATATTCTTTTTTTTAAAATCAAAGTGCAATCATCCTTGATTAAATTGTATTAATTATTGAATCTTAAAATGTCATCTGCAAAAATTTGATATGACAACCAACTATACTGCCCGGGTAATTACAAAAATTTAGTCACAGTTTCTACAAGTCCGCACCTATGGTGAATGAAATGTTTTGAGGATTTTTGGTTGAAATGATTGAGCTAACGGAAGGGTGAGTGGCGCGTGTACTCACGCTTCTGCTCCACCCGCTTGTTAGGTGGAATATTATATTTTTCATTCAAATACTTCTTGATCTAACTTAAAATTTGGCGTATGAACTAAAATCATTTTTACTATTTCATTAGAATTGTTTTTATATTTGAATTTTTCACCTTTCATTATTACACATAAATCACCATTTGATAAAACATATTCTTTATCGTTTATTATGAATTTAATTTTTCCTGTTATTATATAGTAATATTTATTTGATCTTTTTGACCATGATAATTTATGGCTGATTTGTGGAAGAACAGAAATTGTTGCAAACGATGAATTCTCATCTAGTTTTGCAGTATAATCAGTAATTTTTAATCCATCAAAATCAAATTGCTCTACTTCGTTTTCTTTAATAATCATTTTGTCCTCTATAATTTTATTTATTCCGCCTAATGCAAACATCAGAGAGAGACCGCTTTATCTCCGATTTGCTGCATGTACTTTTTGGCTTTCGGTCATCATCTCCATCTCGTCGAGGATTACTGCGGCGTCCTGGACCATTTTGACGCAGGTCGTTTTGAACAGGTTCCGTTCGTGGGCCTGTTTCATACCCTCTGGGTTGCTTATATCGTATCCGAGCAATGTGCGACAGGTGATTGAACCATTTAGCTTCCGGAATTTATTAGCAAATTCTATGACACGGGCGTAAATATTAGCCCGCCCAGCGACTGTATCGCAGGCCTCAGAGGCATACCGTAAACCTATGACCATGAATGCCCCTGTCACCGCACCACATGTTTCGCCCAATCTCATGCCGCCAGCAAAACCGGCTGCGATCTGCATTGCCAATTTCTTGGACAATCCCAAAGATTCCCCATAAACCACGAGGACTGCTTGCGAACATGCACAACCATTTTGAAATAATTGAGCTGCCACCTCACTGTTGCTCATATATCTCCCTTTCTTGAGAAGCCAACAATTAATATCCGAACTTCGCTTTTTCGATAATTTGAATATCAATATAGCACTATTCATTTTTTTTAAAAGAGGAAAATCCTCTTTCTCTTTTATTACAGAGTGAAGTCTAGTATCTTTGTTGAGGTTGACTATGTGTGCAGGAGGAAGAAGTTGGTGTTCCCAATTACTATGTCCTATTAAATCAAATTCAGTTTAAGGCTAATTATCCATCCTGCCCAGAAGTGGCGCAAATATTTCACTGAGTGTAGGGTGCGGTATAACCCATGAACGCAGTTGTTTTTTTGTAAGGCCATTGGACACCGCTAGGGTAAGAGGTGAAATGAGTTCAGCGGCGTGGTCGCCGACGATGGTTGCGCCGATGATTTTATCCGCATGAAAAACGGCTTTGACAAAGCCCTGACTCATCAGTTCCGCACGCGCAATGATGTTGGCGCTATATTGGGATTTGATAATTTCCACCGATAATCCTTCGGCTTCTGCTGCCTTCTGAGTAAAGCCGACTCGCGCAATTTGCGGATGGCTATAAACTACGGAAGGAATGAAGCTTTCATTATAAGAATAGTCGCTTACGCCGCAAATGTAGCCTGCAGCAACTTTAGCCTGCTGTGCCGCCCGATGCGCCAGCATCATGCCGCCGGTGACATCGCCGACTGCGTAAATACCCGTCACATTCGTCATCATGTTCTGATCAACTTTTATTCCTGATTTTTCATATTTAATTCCCAGTTTATCCAACTGCTCTGTCTGCAAAAGAGGTTTTCGGCCGGTGCATAAAAGCGCGCAACCGGCGTTAATTTCCAGTTGTTCCTCATTTTTCTGCGCCTGCATTACAACGCCGTTGGCTGTATCTCTGAGGCTTAATAGTTTTGTTGATGTATGGATTGCCACGCCTAAGCGGGTTAGCTCCTGATTAAGAAGATCAGCTGCCTCTTCATCTTCCAGTGGTAAAATACGATCCAGCAGTTCTACCAAAACGACTTTTACACCGAGTTCGGCAAATACAGTCGCATATTCCACACCAATAAAGCTGCCGCCAACAATAATGATACTCTCCGGCAGTGTATTGACGTTGAGAATATCATCTGAAGTAAGAATATTTTTAGATGTTTCGATACCAGGGAGTATCTGCGGCACAGAGCCCCAGGCGATGAGAATGTTCTGGGCAGAGACGCTTTCGCTTTTCCCGGAGAAATCGGTATAGCGAACTTCGCGCGGAGATAGAATTTCGCCCATTCCCGATTTTGTTTCTACTTTTGCATCAGCAAGAACCTTTTGCGCACCAAGAGCAGCCACCTTCACAATTTGCTGCTGATGTTTTTTCATGGCGGAGAAATCGATAGCGACAGAGTCGATATTAATGCCCAACCTTTTAAGTTTTTTTAAATCCGCGTAATACTTACTGCATGTAAGCATTGCTTTAGTCGGTATGCAGCCGCGATGCGTGCAGGTACCGCCCCATCCACTTTTTTCAATAATCAGTACCTGCTTTTTATTTGCGGTGGCAATTTCTGCTGCCGTAAGCCCTCCCGGTCCGCCGCCAATGATGACTAAATCATATTTTTCGGACATCAATACACCTCTTAATGAAACGTTATGATTCTGCTTTCGCTGCATGATAAGAACTGCGAACCAGCGGGCCTGATTCTACATATTTAAAGCCTTTTTGATAAGCGATTTCTTTGAACCCGGCAAACTCATCCGGATGATAATATTTTATCACCGGCCAGTGCCGCAAGGTCGGCTGCTGGTATTGTCCAATGGTTAGGCGCGCGCAGGAAGCAGAAGCCAGATCATCAATCAGGCGGAGAATGTCTTCGCTCTTTTCGCCAAAACCAACCATAAAGCCGCTTTTGGAAACAACGGGAGTGGCGGATATACCCGAGAGCAGCTTCAGGGAGATATTGTAATTACCCTGCGGCCGTAACTGGGCAAACAAAGGCTCAACAACTTCTATGTTGTGGTTGATGACATCCGGCTTTGCGGCAATAACTTTTTCCAGCGCCGCCGAATTGCCTTGAAAATCGGGAATCAGCACTTCAATTTTACAGCTAGGAAGCGCCTCACGCAATTGGCTGATGCAATCGGCAAAGATCTGCGCGCCGCCATCAGGCAAATCATCGCGGGTAACGGAAGTGATGACAACATATTCCAGTTTCATTTTCTGCATAGCACGGACTAAATGAGCAATTTCTTTTTCGTCAATTGCTGCTGGTTTTCCGTGTTCAACATTACAGTAAAGACAGTTGCGGGTGCAGATATTGCCCAGGATCAAAAAAGTGGCGGTGCCGCTGGCAAAGCATTCCACCATGTTGGGGCAGGCTGCCTCCTGACAGACTGTATGTAATTTCAGATCTGTAAGCGTTGATCGGATGCTGCGGCATTGATTAGCGTAAGGAGGGCGCACTTTGAGCCAAGGGGGCTTGCGCAGCATTTGTGTTCTTTCGTTTAATTGATTCATAAACTATTCTACAAGGCCTGTTATCGCAGATAGAGAAGGGATTGTCACGTCGCGCGCGGCGCTCCTCGTAATGACAAATATTTATGGTTTTTTCCAGCAAACGTCCGGCTTGCGCGCGGCGAGTACTTCGTCAAGGCGGTTGACGGGCGTTGTCAGTGGGGCATCTTTCACCCGCTGCGGATTTTCTTTGACCTCAGCCGCAATGGCAATCATGGCATCGCAGAAAGTATCCAGAGTTTCTTTGCTTTCCGTTTCAGTCGGCTCAATCATAATGGCTTCGGGTACAATGAGTGGAAAATAAATTGTCGGCGGATGATAACCATAATCAATGAGCCGCTTGGCGATGTCTGTTGTATGCACCCCGCTTTCGGCCACCTGTCTTTTACCGGAAAAAACGCATTCATGCATACAAACACGATCATAGGGCAGATCAAAATATGGTTTTAATTTTTCTTTAATGTAATTGGCGTTAAGCACGGCCATTTCTGTGGCATGTTTTAATCCTTCAGCGCCTATTGAACGAATATATGTGTAGGCTTTAACAACCACGTTGAAATTACCGTAGAAGGCACGAACACGGCCAATGGTATCGGGAAATTTTTCCGACCATTTGTAGCCATTGCCGGATTTGATAATGCGGGGGATGGGTAAATAATCAACAAGCTTTGCGCTCACGCCCACCGGGCCGCTGCCGGGGCCGCCACCGCCATGCGGTGTGGAAAATGTTTTATGCAGATTGAGTTGAATGACATCAAAGCCCAAATCGCCCGGTCTTACCTTGCCTAAAAAGGCATTGGCATTGGCGCCGTCACCATAAAGCAGACCACCTTTACCGTGAACAATTTGTGCAACCTGCTCGATGTTGCGCTCAAAAAGCCCCAGTGTGTTGGGATTGGTGAGCATCAAGCCTGCTACATCTTTAGTCATTAGAGACTTTAAATGTTCAATATCCACACCACCTTCACTGTTGGATAGCAGCGTTACCGTATCAAAGCCGCAAAGAGCGCCGGATGCCGGATTGGTACCGTGGGCGGTATCCGGTATAAGAATAAGCGGGCGTTTTTCATTTTTCTTTTCAAAATACTTTTTAATCATCATTACGCCGGTAAGCTCGCCGTGCGCGCCGGCTGCCGGTTGCAGAGTGAACTGGGCCATACCGAAAATACTGCTGAGATACTTTTGCATTTCATACATGAGTTGAAGGTTGCCCTGGGCAAAAATATCCGTGGCATACGGATGAAGGCCGGTAAAGCCGGGGAGCGCCGCCACATTTTCGTTAACTTTGGGATTGTATTTCATGGTGCAGGAACCCAATGGATAGAAGCCAAGATCAACGCCGAAATTACGCCGCGATAAATTGGTGTAATGCCTGATTAAATCAACTTCCGCCACTTCCGGCAAATCGAGATCGGTGCGCAGATATTTTTTGCCGACTGCATTTTCAATATTAACAGCAGGCACATCGCTTGCGCTAACAGCAGCGCTGCGTCCCGTTTTGCTTATTTCAAAAATTAACTCCATGGTTGAGCTCCTGAGTTTACTTCAATATTGCAACAACCCGATCCATATCTTCTTTCGATAGCATTTCCGTTGCGCAAAATAGCAGAGTGTTTTCGAGCTCGGGATAATACTTCTGTAATTCATAGCCGCCGATGATTCCTGACGCTTGTAATTTTTCATTAACCTGCCGCGCATCGGGGCACCGTAAAACAAATTCGTTATAAACCGGCGCAGAAAATATTTCTTTCCAACCCTTAATCTTTAAGAGTTTGTTTTTCAAATATTGTGTTTTATAAATATTGAGCTCGGCAAGCCGCTTAAGATTTTTACCCAAAGCTGCCAGATATACTCCCGCCGCCAGCGCGCAGAGAGCTTCGTTGGAACAAATGTTGGAAGTTGCTTTCTCCCTGCGGATATGCTGCTCACGGGTTTGCAGCGTCAGCACAAATCCGCGCTTGCCGTTTTTATCAATCGTTGCGCCGACAAGTCTTCCAGGAATGCGCCGTAAGAATTTTTCTTGCGCGGCAAAAATGCCCAGATAAGGGCCGCCGTAATTGAGCGGATTGCCGAAACTTTGTCCTTCACCCACTACAAAATCCGCGCCCGACACTCCCGCCGGTTTCAAAATACCCAAGCTTGTGCCATCGGTAAAACCGGCCACAAGCAATGCGCCTTTTTGATGAGCCGCCTCACTAATCGGGGCGATATCTTCAATGACGCCGAAAAAATTGGGGCTTTGCACTAAAACGGCGGCAACTTGATCATCAAGCTCTTTTTGCAAAGCATTCAAATCAATTTGGCCGGATGACGCATAGGGTGTTTCAACAACCGTGTAGCCGTTAGCCCACGAGTATGTATTTACTACTTGTCTGTATTCGGGATGCACCGAGCGGGCAATGATAATTTTAGTCCGGTTGGACATCTTGGCGCAAAGCACTGCCGCCTCGGCCATCGCGGAAGCTCCGTCATACATCGAAGCGTTAGCTATTTCGGTACCGGTAAGATGGGCAATCATGGTCTGGTATTCGTATATGGCTTGAAGAATGCCCTGGCTGATTTCAGCCTGATAAGGGGTATAAGCTGTATAAAATTCAGAGCGCCCCACGATGTGTCCGACAACTGCCGGAATGAAATGAGAATAAGCACCGGCGCCCGTCAACGTAAATTGAGGTAGTTTATTTTTGCCGGCAATGTCGGACATGGCCACGATTGTTTCCTGCTCCGATAACGCCGCGGGAATATCGAGCTTTGCATGTAATCTGAATTTTTCAGGAATATCGACAAACAGCTCATGGATGCTTGCTATGCCAACAGCAGACTGCATTTGCGCGATGTCATCGGGAGTGTGGGGGCAGTAATCCATCTTTAATGCTTTTCCTCTTTGATAAATTGTTCATAGTCAGCGGCATTAAGCAAAGATTTGAGTTCGCCCGCGTCAGAGAGGCGCATTTTCGCTATCCAGCCTTCGCCGAAGGCGTCCTGGTTGATCAGCTCCGGCGTGTTTTCGAGCTTCTTATTGACATCAATGACTTCGCCACTAACCGGCGCATAAACATCGGATACGGATTTTACCGATTCGACAACAGCTACCGGATCACTTTTAGCAACTTTTTTTCCGAGCGGAGGCAACTCAACAAACACGATGTCCGTAAGCATTTCTTGCGCGTAATCAGAAATTCCGATGGTCACAGTTCCATCGCCTTTATCTATGACCCATTCATGGTCACGGGAATATAGTCTGTCTGTTGGATTTGGTTTGGACATGTTGAACTCTCCTTAGTATTATTTTTGCCGCTTGTAAAACGGGAGCTTGACGATTTTAGCCTCTGTCATCGTGTCACGAATAGCAACGGTTATTTGTGTTTCAGGAGCACTGCAGGCCATGTCCACAAAAGCCAGGCCGATTGCTTTGTTCAATGTCGGCGAAAATGTTCCGGAAGTTACAATGCCGATCTCCCGCTGATTGTGAAATAATTTATAGCCATGACGGGCAATCCCCCGGCCGGTCATTTCTATACCAACCAGTTTGTTGCCGATGCCTGAATTTTTTCTGGCCATAAGCGCTGCTTTTCCGACAAATTCTTTGTGCGCATCGACAATCCAGCTATAAGGCACTTCCAGGGGGCTTACCGATTCGTTCATATCTTGGCCGTTGAGCATCATGCCGCTCTCCAAACGCAATGTGTCTCTTGCGCCAAGTCCTGCCGGTTTCATGCCCAGAGGCTCTCCGGCAATCATCAGCTTATCCCAAATATTACCAATAACATCAGCGTCAGCATAGATTTCAAAACCATCTTCACCTGTGTAGCCACTGCGTGAAATAATTGCCGGGATTCCAGCCACCTGAGATTCACAAAAATGATAAAAACGCAGAGTCTTCAGATCGGTCTTTGTCAGCTTCCGTAAAATTTCTTCAGAGCGCGGACCTTGCAGGTCCAGTTTGCCCATAGTGTCGCTGATGTCTTCCAATGTGCAATCAAATCGTTTTTCCTGCTGAACTGATTTTATCCACTGCCAATCACGATCTTTGGGAGTGGCATTGGTAACCAGCATGTAGGAATTTTCAGCAAGTTTGTAAACAGTTAAATCATCAATTATGCCGCCCTCTTCGTTGAGCAGCGCGGATAGCTTAACCTGTCCGATTGTTTGATCTGCCAGATTTCTGGTTAAAACCAACTGTAAAAGATCAAGTGCCTGCGTACCCTTAACTTCAATTTCGCCCATGTGGCAGATATCAAAAAGGCCGGCAGCATTTCTGGTTGCCTTGTGCTCATCAATGACATTAGTGTATTGCACGGGCATGGCCCATCCGCCAAAATCTATGATTTTGGCTTTCAGGGCAACGTGTTTTTCATATAAAGACGTTTTTTTCAATTGTTTCCCATAGATTAATCTTTAAAAAGTTTATCAAAAAATTCCTGTTTTTGCTTTGGATAATAAATTGCTCCTTCGTAGTCAACGATCAATTTACCATCCAGATGATCTAGTTCATGCTGCACAACACGGGCGACATAATTCAGATACCTCTTGCTGATTTTCTCTCCCCTTTCATTGAGTGCTCGAACTTTTATCTCGGGGAAGCGGCTGATTTCCACCTGAATTTCCGGGCAGGAAAGGCAGCCTTCGGTCATCATCACTTTTTCACCACGCGATTGAGTTATTCTCGGATTAACCAAAACTTCAAACTCATCGGGACCTTTTACTTTTCCACCTTCACCAAAGCCTTTGGTGCGAAAAACAACAATTCTTTTGCTGATACCAATTTGTGGCGCCGCCAGTCCCGAGGCATCATCTCTTGCTAAAAAAGAATCAACCAATGTTTTAATTATCTCGCGGGATTCCTTATCTAGAGGCGCCGGTACTTCCTTGGATTTTTTTCTTAAAGCGGAACTGTCTTTTGCGTTGATACCTTTATCATTCCACAGAGTTAAAACGTTATCTTTGGACATCGATTATCACCGGGACATTATTTTTCTGTCATATAACATCTAATCTTTCTTATTTCAAGTAATCGCCGCTTGCAATATATGCACATCTTTTGCTAAACAATAGCTGTGATTAATCAAATTGTTACTCAAATAGCCAAAAGACAATTTGCCCGGGCGCTGAAATTTGAAGAAGGTGTCATCCCCGAGCTTCCTTCCTGCGCGGATAACAAACCTCGCCTCCTCTACATCCACATTCCTTTTTGTGAGGAGCTTTGCCCTTATTGTTCCTTTCATCGGGTGCCTTTTGAAGAGGGGCTGACTCGAAAATATTTTGGAGCGCTGAGGCGCGAAATTCATCTCTACCGCGACAAGGGTTATAAATTCGGTGGAATTTATGTGGGTGGTGGCACTCCCACGGTTCTCATAGAAGAATTAGCGGGCATACTTCGGCTTGCCCGCGAAAGCTTTGCCATTAAAGAAATTTCTGTAGAAACAAATCCTAATCACTTGACTGACCGCAATATTGAAATATTGAGGCAAAGCGGTGTTAACAGGCTCTCCGTGGGTGTGCAAACTTTTAATAATGAGCTGCTCAAAAAAATTGGACGCTATGAAAAATACGGCGCTGGTGAAGATATAGTACTAAGACTGAAACAAACAATGGGTTTATTTGATACCGTCAATGCCGATATGATTTTCAATTTTCCGGGGCAAACCCCGCAAATGCTTAGTGAAGATTTAGTGATCCTGCTCAACATCAAGATGGAACAAATCACCTTTTATCCGTTAATGACCTCCACAATCACTCAACGGCTTATGGAAGATACTGTCGGTAAGGTCAATTTTAACCGGGAAAAAAAATTATATCAACTCATTATCCGACGCCTGGAAGCGGAGTATGAATCTTCTTCCGCCTGGTGCTTTTCCCGCAGGCATGGCAAGCAAGCGCTGATTGATGAATATGTAGTCGATTATGATGAATACGCGGGCTTGGGAAGTGGTGCGATCGGATATCTTGGTGGTGTTTGCTATGCCAACACTTTTGACATTGCCGAGTATATTGATTGCCTGGACCAGAGCAGGTTGTCGCTGAAAGCTTCCCGAAAATTCAATCTGCGCGATCAAATGAATTATGATTTTTTAATGAAGCTGTTTAGCACTAAAATGGATGTTACCGTCGTGGAGCAAAAATACGACGGGAAATTTTTAAAATCGCTCTGGAAAGAAATGATCGCTTTTATTCTGGCCGGATCGTTTCGTTATTTTACGCCCTATTTGCGTTTAACACCATGGGGACGATACTACTGGGTAATTATGATGCGGGAGTTTTTTATCGCCGTGAATAACTTTCGCGATTACTGCCGGAAGCAGGCAGGTCAAGACAGATCGTAGTCTAAAAGGGGTTTTTTATGGATGAAAAAAGAAAAGAAATGCTGCGGAGCCTTCCGAAGATTGATGAAGTAATCCTTCTTCTGGAAAAAAGCGGCATCTACGACTTAGCGTCACGGGAAATTGTTCTGGAAACTTGCCGCAATGTAGTGCAAAAATTAAGAGACGCGATTATAGAAGCAAAAGAAAAAGAACTGCCGAAGCTCTCGCAAGATGCTGCAAGTGTCGTGGGCATTGTGGAGCAGACGATAAAAGGCTTTTATCGTTATCATTTAGTAAAAGTAGTCAATGCCACCGGTGTCATTTTGCATACCAATCTTGGCCGTGCGCCGCTTTGTCCGGAAGCCCTGCAAAGGATTCTGGAAGTAGGCAGGGGCTATTCCAATTTGGAGTTTGATCTGGCAGCAGGCGAGCGTGGCCAGCGCTACGACCATGTCAGTTCGCTGATTTGCGCTCTAACCGGAGCCGAAGACGCGTTAATTGTCAACAATAACGCCGCCGCCGTTTTGCTGGTGCTTAACACACTTTCGGAGGGCAAGGAATCTATTGTATCGCGCGGCGAACTCATCGAAATCGGTGGCGAGTTTCGCATCCCGGAAATTATGAGCAAAAGCAGTTCCATATTGCGTGAAGTAGGCACGACCAACCGCACGCGCCTTGACGATTACGAAAAAGCCATATGTCCCGCGACCGGCTTGATTATGAAAGTGCACACCAGCAACTTCCGCATAGTCGGTTTTACCGAAGAGGCTGAAATAATTCCCCTGGTTGCGTTGGGAAAGAAACACGCGATACCTGTGATGGATGATCTGGGCAGCGGTTGTTTGATTGATCTGGATAAGTATGGATTGCAGCATGAGCCGACAGTGCGTGATGTTTTGTCTGCCGGAGTTGATGTGGTTACTTTCAGCGGTGATAAATTGCTGGGTGGTCCGCAGGCCGGAATTATTACCGGCAAAAAAGAACTTTTGGCTAAAATTAAGAAAAACCCGCTCAATCGCGCTCTGCGCATTGATAAATTCACCCTGGCCGCATTGGAGGCAACCCTGATGCAATATCTACGACCTGCATCCGTAACAAGTAAGTTGAGGTCGCTTCAGGCCTTGACCGAACCTGTTGCCGCAGTCAAAAAACGCGCGAGCAAGTTGCTAAGTAAGTTGCAGAAAGCAAATCTTGAGCCGCTGGAATTTAATCTTCACGAAGATTTTGCCGCCGCCGGCGGCGGATCTTTGCCGACACAGAAGATTCCATCTGTTTTAGTGGGTATTAAAAACAAAAAAATGACGGCGAGCCGAATGGAAGAGCGTCTGCGCAAGCAAGAGGTGCCGATAATTGTTCGTGTGGATAAAGATGAAATCTTAATCGATCTGCGCACAGTGGCCGAGGATGAATTTGGCTTTATTGTAGAAGGTCTGCGGCAAATATTAGCTGATTAAGGTATGTGGGTTTTTGATTTGAAACGATAATGGAGAAATAATAGGGTATGACAAATCAAATATTTTTATATCATTACACATCTCAAAAAGGTCTTCTCGGTATTTTACGAACTAATAAGTTATGGATGACGAATATCCTTTACCTGAATGATTCAAGTGAGTTTTTATATACAGTTGACTTAGTCAAAACAGAATTAGAGAACCATAAAAACTTATTATTGAGAAAAAAAGGAGTGGTGGGATTGTCGTTGGATGAAGATATTGATGGAAAAATGCTTTATCATTTTGAATTACTTGAGAGTCTATTAAATGGGATTTTTGGGGATGATGATTCCATCAGTAAAATTAATATTTATGTTTTTTCACTTTCCAAAGGGCAGGACGACCTGAATCAATGGAGGGGATATTGTCCTAAAGAAGGTGGTTTCTGTATAGAATTTAATACAAATAAATTGTTGTCTTTAGTGGACAAGAACAAAGGGTATGAAATAAAAGAATGTAAATATTGTAAAAAAAATGGTTCACCGGAAATAAAGACTTTAGTAGAATCATTTGTCAGTAGATTAAAAGATCTAATATTAGAATCAAGTAAAGGTTTCACTAAGGTTCATCGGGAATTTCTTTCCGAAATAATTAGAATATCTCCATATATCAAGAACGATTCATTCCATTCAGAATCGGAAGTTCGTATTATACATGAGAGTAAGAGTGAAGATGAAATAAATTATTGTGAGGGAAAATCAATAATAATACCTCATGTTGAATTTTCACCTGTAGATGTTGACGGTAAATTACCTATAAGTAAAATTTGGATAGGTCCAACACCACATCCAGAATTATCAAAGTTGTCTGTTAAGAGCATGTTAAATACATATGGATACAAAGGAGTAGAAGTTGAAATATCAAAAATTCCGTATCGATCATGGTAAGCAAACTATATAATTTCATCACGAGGTCTTATGAAAAATAAATTCCTGTTACTGTTCACACTATTGATGGTCATCATTGTTTCGTTTCCATCAATCTGTTTTTCTGAAATGAAAACGGTTACAGGTGAATACTGTGATGTATATCTGGGTGACATGAAAAACAAGAAAGAACTGGATGAGTTCAGAAATACTCTGAGAAGAAGGTCAATAGAGAATGTTATAAGTACCAAATTTAAAGACCATTCAATACGTCACTTGACACAACAGTGTGTAGATTATGTCACTGAAAATTTTTTAGAAAAGGTTATAGTTATTAGTCATACGGGAAAGAATAGAAAAATATGTTTTAATGTGAAAATTACTTCAGACCCTGAAGTAATAAATCAATATTATAAACACAATAAATGTATTCCTAACATTGATGAACTTCATCAATCGTGGGATGAGGATATTGATACTATATTGTGGACGAGGGTTCTTGATGATAAAATATCAAAACTCAATATGAGTCTCATAATTGAAACCAAAATTCCAAACATAGAGGAATATAAAAGAGAACAGTTGGAGAATGAACAGGAAAAACAGTTCTTCGATATGATAAAATTATATAAAGACGAATTTAAATACGTTGATAGAAGACATTTAAAAACCATTATAGAAGAACAGAAACTATCATCATCTGGACTTACAGACAGTGATACTGTCAAATTAGGAAAACTCCTAAATCTGGATATTATTGTTCTCAGATTGATTTATGAAAATAGTCAGGTAACAAAAGTATTGAAAGTTGATACCGGGGAAGTATTATTATTTAAGACATATAAAACGGAATGAAAAAGAGAAAAAGAAGAACTGGATTCCGCCCAACGCCGGAATGACACAAGAAGAAAGATTGCCACCCCCGATCAGGTCGAGGGCAGGCTGTGCCTGAGAGTCGCCTCTCAACAACACAAATTTGGTCATTCCCGTGTAGACGGGAATCCAGAAGTTTTAGCGTACTTAATAATATTTATTTGCCGGAGTAAGAACTTGTCCATCGAAACTCAGCAGCCAACGGAAATACGTTTTGTAGTGAATGAAGATCAGGAAGGCCTGCGGCTGGATGTTTTTGTGGCCACAAACCATGCCGCGCTTTCCCGGTCTCAGGTCAAACACGCCATTGAAGAAGGTGATGTTCTGGTTAACGGCAAAGTGCCCAAAGTAAGTCAATTACTCAATACCGGTGACGTAATCTCTCTAAAACAAAAGCCGGTGGTTGAAGGCATTGCTGCACCTCAGGATATCCCTCTGGATATTGTTTATGAAGACGCGGCAATAATTGTCATCAATAAGCCTGCCGGAATGGTTACGCATCCGGCACCGGGTAATTATGAAAACACGCTGGTTAATGCGCTGCTTTTTCATTGCCATGATCTATCGGGAATAGGCGGCGTGGTGCGGCCGGGCATTGTCCATCGTCTGGATAAAGATACTTCCGGCCTGATTGTTGCTGCCAAAAACGATGATGCACACCGCAACCTATCCACCCAGTTTGAGAAGCATGATGTGCATAAAGTTTACCGGGCGCTGGTCTGGGGTGATGTCAAAGGCGCAAGTGGAGAAATAGTTTTGCCTGTGGGCAGGCACACAACCGACCGAAAAAAGATGTCCACTAAAAGCAAGCGGGGGAAAGACGCCCTCACTCTCTGGAAGGTCCGCGAACGCTACGGTCTGGCAACCTTGCTGGATGTGGAGATCAAAACCGGGCGCACACACCAGATTCGTGTGCATCTGTCTGATCGCGGCTATCCGGTTGTTGGAGATGCTGTTTACGGCAGCGCGGTAAATAGAATGCGCAGCATTGCTAATCCCGAACTGAAAAAACAGCTAAAAGCTCTAACTCGGCAGGTTCTGCACGCGGCACAGCTTTCCTTTCTTCATCCTGTAAGCGGGAAGAGAATGGTATTTACTGCCGAAATGCCGCAGGATTTAACCATGCTTTGTGAGCAATTCCGTATCAGCCGCAGCCCAGATATTATTGATTCCGGTTCGACTAACTGGAAAGAGCAGCTGAGGTGATCAAAGATGTTTTCTCTTGAAAAAAAGAAAAACATTGAATATCTGCAATCTCCTCTTTTGAGTAATTGCGATTTCCTGGAGCACGCATTTTGTACGCGGCGAGGCGGCGCCTCCCGCGACGATTATAAAAGCCTTAATATGAGTTTTCGCGAAGGGGATGAAGAATTCCGTGTTTTGCAAAACTGGGATCGTCTGGCGACAGCTTTTGCCATCCCGATGGAGCAATTTCTGGTCGTCAATCAGGTTCACGGCGGAGCGATCTTTGTCATCAAACCGCACGGCAGTTATTTTTCCACACGTGATGAACTCAATTATGACGCTATTGTTACTTCCCGCACTGATCTGGCGATCTGCATCAAAACGGCGGATTGTGTGCCGGTATTTATTGTTGATCAAGTGAAAAAGGTGATTGCCGTTGTGCATGCAGGCTGGAAGGGCACTGCTCTGGAAATCAGTGCCAAAGTTATCAGGTTGATGCAGAAACAATATGGTTGCCTGCCTACAGATATTCTGGCGGCGATTGGGCCATCAATAGGCAAATGCTGTTACGATGTTGATCAGGCAACAGCGGACGCTTTTCGCAAGCAGAATAATTCAGAGCTATTTTTGCAGCAAGGTCCGAAAAAAGATAAATGGATGTTGGATTTGCCCGAAGCAAATCGCAGACAGATTCTGGATACAGGGGTTCCGGAGAGCAATATTGAAGTATCCGGCTACTGCACTGTTTGTAATCAGGATATGTTTTTCTCGCATCGCGGTTCCGGCGGGATCACCGGCAGACAGGTTAATTTTATGATGATCAAATCCAATAATCCATGCCGCGTTCTAACTTTCAATAATGAATCAACGAGGCTGCAATAAAAGGAGAGGCATTTTCGTTATTGACAGTATTTCTTTTCAGTATTAGATACATATAAAGGTTTTAAAAAGCGGAGGAGTAAAAGATATGATAGTTGTTACAGGTGGCGCGGGATTTATCGGCAGCGCTTTTGTCTGGCGGCTTAATCAGGAAGGCATCAATGATATCGTTATAGTTGATAGCCTGGGTACCGATGATAAGTGGAGAAATCTGGTAAACCTGCGTTTTGCCGATTACATTCATAAAGACAATTTTTTACGGCTGATTTGCGATGATCAGTTGCCCTTTGACGTCAGCGCCATTGTGCATATGGGAGCATGCTCATCGACAACGGAACGCGACGCGGATTATCTCTGGAATAACAATTATCTTTACACCAAGACATTGGCTGAATGGTCTCTTCAGCGTGGCATACGGTTTATTTACGCCAGCTCTGCTGCAACTTATGGCGACGGAACACAGGGCTTTTCCGATGACCACAGCAAAATTAATGAACTCAAACCAATCAATATGTATGGTTACTCAAAACAAATATTTGATTTATGGCTATTGAAAAACAAGTTGGAAGGCAAGATTGCCGGAATAAAATTTTTCAATGTATTTGGCCCCAACGAATACCACAAGGCAGATATGACCAGCGTTATCTTTAAAGCCTTTCATCAGATTAAAGAAACCGGAAAGGTGAAGCTTTTTAAATCCTATCTGCCCAAATACCCTGATGGCGGTCAAATGCGTGATTTTGTTTATATCAAAGACTGCATAGACGTTATGTGGTGGCTTTTTAATAATCCGGCGGCAAACGGCATTTTTAACCTGGGAACCGGCAAGGCAAGAACCTGGAATGATTTGATCAAAGCAGTATTTGCCGCTATGGGGCTCAAAACCAATATCGAATATATTGAAATGCCGGAATCTCTGCGCAATCAATATCAGTATTTTACCGAGGCAAAAATGAGTAAGCTGAAAAAGGGCGGATGTCCGGTAAAGTTTTCCTCTCTGGAAGATTCCGTGCGGGATTATGTGGTGAATCACTTGCAGAAGACTGATCCGCATTTAGGAAAGTAATAGCAAGTTGCTTTCAAAAAATAAACTATTAATTTTTGAAAGCTTACTTGGTATTATACCCGGTAAATCAACCTTTTAATGTTTGATAGCAATTTGGTATAAATATGAAGAGAGATATTGTTTGCATCATCCCCTCGCGTTACGAATCGAGCCGTTTTCCCGGTAAGCCTCTAGCCGATCTTTGCGGCAAGCCGATGATTCAGCATGTTTATGAACGGGTGGCACAAGCCAAAGCTGTACCTTACGTGGCTGTAGCCACCGACGATCAGAGAATATTTGACGCCGTGAAAAAATTTGGCGGCAATGCGATTATGACTGCGGCAACACATCAATCCGGCACAGACAGGATTTCAGAAGCGGTAAAAACACTTAATCTTTCCGCCGCTGCGATTGTGGTTAACATCCAGGGCGATCAGCCGATTTTTGAGCCGGTGCAGGTGGATGAAGTCATCGGGCCCTTAATTGATGATCCGGCCATTGTCATGTCCACACTGATTTACAAAATTATTATGGAAGAAGAAATAACCCATCCGCACGCCGTCAAAGTTGTCCTTGATTCTCAAAATTTTGCCCTTTATTTTTCGCGGGCAACGATTCCTTATGTTCGCAGCAGCACAATGAAAGCTGATTACTATAAACACCACGGAATTTACGCCTACCGCCGGGATTTTCTCGATGTCTTTACCAAACTACCTGAAGGAAAATTGGAGAAGCTCGAAGCATTGGAACAGTTGCGCGCGCTGGAATACGGCTACAAAATCAAAGTTGTCATTACCCCGCACGATTCTGTCGAAGTTGACAATCAGCAGGAGTTGGAAAGAGTCCGGCAGATTCTTCTGGCAAGAACTTAGACAAACAATCTGATACTTATGGCACTAATCTTTTAAAATTGCCCCCGTTGAAGCTGACGTCACCAACTTCGCGTAGCGCGCCAGATAGCCGGTAGTGATGGCCGGTTGCTTCGGCTTCCACGCCGCCTTGCGCTTGGCTAATTCGAGATCACTTACTTTCAAATTCAGCTTTTTGGCCGGAATATCAATGGCAATAATATCGCCTTCTTTCACCAGCGCGATCGGGCCGCCTTCCGCCGCTTCGGGCGAGATATGGCCGATTGCCGCACCTTGCGTGCCGCCGCTGAATCGTCCGTCAGTCAAAAGAGCAACAGTTTTATCCAAGCCCATACCGACGATTGCTGATGTTGGCGAGAGCATTTCTCTCATCCCAGGGCCACCTTTGGGGCCTTCATAGCGGATGACCACAACATCACCGCCTTTAATTTTACCAGCCATAATCGCGGCGATGGCGTCATCTTCACAATCAAACACGCGGGCTTTGCCTTCGTTTACCTGCATTGCCTGAGCCACCGCGGATTGTTTCACTACTGCTCCGTCCGGCGCGAGGTTGCCGCGTAAAATGGCAATGCCGCCTTGTTGTGAATAGGGATTTTTCAATGAACGGATAACATCGGTATTCAAAACACGGGCGCTTTTTAAATTGGCGCCGACAGTTTTGCCGGTAACTGTCATTGACTTCTCATCAATGACACCCAGTGTGCTGATTACTTTCATTACGGCCTGAATGCCTCCTGCCGTATCCAAATCTTCAATATGGTGATGTCCGGCGGGACTGAGCTTGCAGAGGTTAGGGGTTTTCTCGCTGATTTTGTTGAATAGGTTCAAATCGAGCTTGATTCCCGCCTCATGGGCAATGGCGGGAATATGTAAAATGGTATTTGTGGAACAGCCCAGCGCCATATCTACGGCGATTGCGTTTTTAAAAGCAGCCAGCGTACAGATATCGCGCGGCTTGATCCCCTTCTTGAGCAAATCCATTATTTTCATGCCTGCATGTTTGGCCAGCCGATGACGGGAAGCCAGCACCGCGGGAATAGTTCCATGGCCGGGCAACCCCAGACCCAATGCTTCTGTGACACAGTTCATGGAATTGGCTGTGTACATGCCGGAGCAGGAACCGCAGCCCGGGCAGGCGCAATCTTCCAGTTGTTTCAACGCGGCGGCAGTCATCTTTTTGGCTTTGACAGCACCGACGCCTTCAAAGACGCTGATGAGATCAACTGCCTTGCCCTGAAGTTTTCCCGCCAGCATGGGACCGCCGCTTATAAAAATGGACGGTATATTGAGGCGCAGCGCGGCCATGAGCATACCGGGAATAATCTTATCGCAGTTTGGAATGAAAACCAGTGCGTCAAAAGGATGAGCCATCGCCATGATTTCGATGGAATCGGCAATCAGCTCGCGACTGGCCAGCGAATATTTCATGCCGGCATGTCCCATCGCGATACCGTCGCAAACACCGATAACCGGAAATTCCACCGGTGTTCCTCCGGACATCCGGATTCCCGCTTTGACATCCTGCGTGATTAAATCCAGATGGATGTGTCCGGGAATGATTTCATTGGCCGAATTGACCACGCCGATCAGCGGCCGCGCTATTTCTTCATCAGTGTAGCCCATCGCTTTAAAAAGTGAACGATGCGGTGCCCGCTCGAAACCTTTTTTCATGAGATCGCTTCTCATTATTTTTTCTCCCGTTATTTCTTCTTTCTTCTGTCCGGTCGCAAAGCCCTCACGGCGGCGCCTGCCTGCCACAATTCGGAGTCGCGTATTTCTTTGAGTTCTGCTTCCAATTTTACCCGATAATCTGGAGCACTGTTGGCTTTAAGAGAAATAGCCGTTTCTTTGCCTGTGGCAACAGCTTCGTAAAGTTCGGCAAATACCGGTTCCACGGCTTTGCGGAATTTAGGCCGCCAGTCCAACGCGCCTCTTTGAGCTGTGGTGGAGCAATTAGCATACATCCAATCCATACCGTTTTCTGCGACTAAACGAATAAGGCTTTGAGTCAATTCTTCGACTGTTTCATTGAAAGCTTCGCTGGGTGTGTGGCCATGTTTACGCAATTCAGCGTATTGCGCCTCCATCATACCGGCCAAAGCGCCCATGAGCACGCCACGCTCACCGGTCAAATCGCTGTAAACTTCCATCTGGAAAGTGGTCGGAAAAAGGAAACCGGAACCAATAACAATACCCAGTGCAATTGTTCTCTCCATAGCGCGACCGGTTGCATCCTGATGCACGGCTATGCTCGAGTTAATGCCGCTGCCGTCAAGAAAATTCCGGCGGACTGAAGTTCCTGAACCTTTTGGGGCGACCAGGATTACATCCACAAAATCAGGAGGAATCACACCGGTTTGCTCTTTATAGACAATGGAGAAGCCATGGGAGAAATAAAGAGCGTCACCTTTTTTCAGATTTTTCTTAATTTTGGGCCAGATCATCATCTGGGCGGCATCGGAAACCAGATACTGAATAACTGTACCACGCTTTACCGCTTCTTCGATGGGAAAGAGAGTTTTTCCGGGGACCCAGCCATCGGCGATTGCTTTGTCCCAAGTCTTTTTGTTTTCTTCACGCTGTCCGATGATAACATTTATGCCGTTATCTTTCATATTAAAAGCCTGCGCCGGGCCCTGAACGCCGTACCCGATCACCGCCACTACTTCATTTTTTAAAACTTCCTGAGCTTTTTTCAGAGAAAACTCTTCCGATGTGATGACATCTTCCATGACGCCACCAAAATTAATTTTTGCCATAATAGCCCCCTGTATAAATTTATTAATATTTTCAGTTTTCCAAGTTTAACGCAATAATTCCCGTTCTTGTTATATCCACGATACCGAGTGGCACGAGACGAGTAAGAGAAAAATCAATTTGTGACTTATCGCCGGTTATCTCTAAGATCAAATATGTGTCCGCGGACACTATTACTTTCCATTTGTTTGTGTCAACGGCTTTCTTTATTTGCTCCTTTTTTTCCGCGGTTAAATTCAGGCGGACAAGAATCAGTTCACGGTGAATTGATTCCACATTGGTTAAATCATCCACGGCAATGACATCAACCAGCCGTTGCAATTGATTTTCAATACGGGTAACAGTTTCCTGACTGCCCACGGTGGTCATAACTATTTTCGATATTTCGTATTGCGTTGTCGCATTCACGCAGAGGCTTTCAATGTTATAGCCTTTACCACCCAACGTTCCGGCAATTCTAGCAAGCACATCCGGTTTGTTGTGAACAAGTATTGAAATTATGTGTTCCTTCTTTTCCATTCCTTTTAACCTCACATTATTATTTAAGACTTTTGGCAAAGTCTTTAGTTGATCATTTCTCTGCTCCCCAAGGACATATTGCTGATCGATTCACCCGGATTAACCATGGGATATACGCATTCTTCACGCGATACTCGAAAATCCATCAGCACCGGGCGATCGAGGGAAAGCCCCTGTTTGAGAACAGATTCCACTTCTTCCGGTTTAGTAGCGCGCAGGCCGACGACGCCGTAAGCTTCGGCCAATTTCACAAAGTCAGGGGCATAAGTCATATCTGTGTGCGAATAGCGTTTCTCGTAAAACAATTCCTGCCACTGGCGAACCATTCCCAGATAACCATTGTTTAAAAGGACTATTTTTACGTTAATTTTGTATTGCGCGGCGGTGGCCAGTTCCTGGATATTCATCTGGATACTGCCATCACCGGCGATATCCACAACCTGCTTATCAGGAAAAGCGCATTTAACTCCAATGGCCGCAGGCAGACCAAAACCCATCGTTCCCAATCCGCCCGAAGTAATAAAAGTATTGGGATGATCAAAAGGGAAAAACTGCGCGGTCCACATCTGATTTTGACCGACTTCCGTTGTGATAATCGCGTTGCCTTTAGTTAATTTATGCAGCGTTTCAATTACATTCTGCGGCTTAATTTCCTTGCCGTTTTGACAATATGTCAGCGGCACTTTTTCTTTCCACTCGGCAATCTGTTTAAGCCATTCCTGCCTCTCTGCAGAGGCATGTGTATAATTGTGCTCCGCTAAAAAATTGATCATATCCGATAGTGTTGATTTGGTATCGCCGATTATCGGCAGATCAACTACAACATTTCTATTAATGGAAGAAGGATCAATATCAATTTGGACAATTTTGGCGTTGGCGGCAAATGTTTCAATAGTGCCGGTAACTCTGTCGTCAAATCTTACACCAACGGCAATAAGCAAATCACAGTGGCTGATGGCCATATTAGCATAGTAAGTGCCGTGCATTCCCAGCATACCCAGCCAAAGTGGGTCGGTTCCCGGAAAAGAGCCAAGCCCCATCAAGGTTCCGGTAACCGGGATCGAATATTTTCTGGCCAGTTGCGTCAGCTCTGCGGAGGCCTTTCCGAGGATAACACCGCCACCGGTCATAATTAAAGGTCTTTTAGCAGTACTCAGCATTTCGAAGACGTTGGACATTTTCTTAGGAGCCGGTTTATGCATCACTTCGTAATTTCGAATTTTAATATTGGCGGGATCATAGTCTGTTTCCGCTGCCATCACATTTTTCGGCAAGTCAATAAGAACCGGGCCTGGCCTTCCCGAACGGGCAATATGGAAAGCTTCCTTAATCGTTGAGGCAAGATCCTCAATGCTGCGCACCAGAAAATTATGTTTGGTGCAGGGACGTGTTATGCCCGTTATATCGCATTCCTGAAAAGCGTCATTGCCGATAAGTCCGGTGGGAACCTGTCCTGTAAAAACCACAAGAGGGATGGAATCCATATTTGCCGTGGCAATGCCGGTGACGGTATTGGTGGCGCCCGGCCCTGATGTAACTAGGCACACGCCTACTTTTCCGGTCGCGCGGGCATAGCCGTCAGCAGCATGTACGGCCCCTTGCTCATGGCGGACTAAAATGTGTTTCATCTTGCTTTTATAAAGCTGATCGTAAATATCCAGGACGGCTCCGCCGGGGTACCCGAAGATAATATCAACTTTTTCTTCCTCGAGTGCCGCAAGCAATATTTGAGTGCCTTTTAACTTCATTTTCCTGCTTCCCCCCATAATTTAATAATTATACAGTAATCTTGGACTAAAGCCCGCTGCGTTGCGGGGATACCCCAACGCCTTCGGCTAGGGATAATTCAACTTGCAGATATTACTGCACTACGTTTGTAATATCTGAGTTTCATTAATTCGACCTACGCTTCAAACTTCACTATGTTCGTTTTCAGCGGGTCTCATTAAAAAAGCCGCTAGTTTCTTCAAGGGAAAAGCGGCTTTGTTTCTAAAATAACAAAGCCGCAGGCTTCAGGGGCCTGCGGCTTGTATCTTTTATTTTATTTCCTAAAGATACAGAGCGGCAGACCCCTGAAATACGACTACTACCAATACCAATACGCTGGTTAGTATCTGTATGATTCCGCCTTCTAAAGCCTTAAGAAACATAATTTCTTCCTGTTTAATTTTATATCCTTTTAGCGACAAACAAATTATTTGTCAAGCATCTTTTAATGAGACTCAACTTTCAGAAGCATAGCGAACTGAAAGTTGTAAGTCGAATTATCCCACGTGCGAAGTTAAGTGGGATATTCGGCAATTAGACTAGAATTTTGGCGACTCTAAAACCGCAGGATAATCCTCAAAATATTCTATCGGAATAAATCTTCTTTTTCTTCATTCAGGCCGTCAGATTTTTCTCTTGGCGGCGCGCCCTCCAGGAAGGCTTCGTAAATTGCTCCCTTGTCTGACCAGTCTGCGGTCAGACCGGTTTTGGGATCAACCTTGATAAAGATTATTCCTTCCGGCGTGGAGAAATCCTCTACAGGCGTATTTTGCACAACCTTTTCCATAAAATAAAGCCAAACTGGCGCTGCCGCCCTTCCGCCAACTTCGTTTTTCCCTAAAGTTTTTTCCTGATCAAATCCGATCCAAACTCCCGCAATCAGGGAAGGCGTAAAACCGATAAACCAGGCATCGCGGATGTCATTGGTTGTTCCGGTCTTTCCGGCTACCGGACGGCCTAAGCTTTTGACCCGGCGCCCGGTGCCGCTTTCCACAACATCGCGCATAACGTAAGACGTCATGAAAGCAATACGCGCGTCAATAACCTGTTCTGATTTTACTACTGCCTCTTCAAATACATTGCCGGTGCGATCAACAATTTTCTTGATGAAAAAAGGAGTAACTTTTTTACCTCCGTTGGCCAAAACATCGTAGGCGTTGACGAGTTCCTGCAAAGTAACGCCTGAAGATCCCAGTGCCAGTGACAAAGTTCTGGTGAGTGGAGAGGTTATCCCCATATTCATGGCGTAGGATGCGGCATAATCGATACCTATTTCCTGTAATATTTTGATGGTTACAATATTACGGGATTGAACAAGAGCTGTATGCATCGTAATTGGCCCTAAGAATTTTTCATCAAAATTTTTCGGTTTCCAGAGCCCTTCTTCCAGGGATGGATCTTCAAGGACAATAGGTGAATCAACAAATCTTGTTGATGGATTCATTCCCTTATCAAATGCGGCTGTATAGATAAGCGGCTTAAAGGCGGAACCGGCCTGGCGGCGGGACTGGGTCGCGCGGTTGAATTCACTTTTACTGAAATCACGGCCGCCAACCATAGCGCGAATAGCTCCTGTTTTCACATCCATGCAATAAAGCGCGCCCTGAACAAGCCCGCGTTCATACTTTTCTCTGTCTTCGAGTTCTGCCAGGCCTTTTTCCAGGGCGTCCCGCGCGGCTTTTTGCGTTGCTAAATTCAAGGTTGTATAAATAGAAAGGCCTTCCTTGTATAGGACGTCCGCTCCGTATTTTTCCTGAACATAGCGGCGGATGTGTTCCACAAAATAAGCGGCTACTTTATCTTTCGGGTTAATGTCGCGCAATTTTAGTTTTACTTTGACGGCTTTGTCCATTTCTGCCTGCGTAATATAGTTTTCTTCCACCATGCGCGAAAGAACGTAAACTTGCCGCTGCTTTGCTCTTTCAAAATAGAGAAATGGTGAATAAGCATTGGGCGCTTTGGGCAGTCCGGCAAGCAGGGCTGCTTCCGGCAGAGTCAGTTCTTTTGCGCTTTTTCCAAAGTAACCAAGTGATGCCGATTCTATTCCGTAAGTGCCATGACCGAGATAAATTTGGTTTAAATATAAATTTAAAATTTCATCTTTAGCCAGGTATTTATCTATTTTATAAGAAAGAATCGCCTCTTTGACTTTTCTCATGTATTTTTTTTCGGGTGATAAATACACGAGTCTGGCCACTTGTTGTGTAATGGTACTGGCTCCTTGCACAATATGCCCGGCTTCAAAGTTTTTTAACAGTGCGCGAAAAATGCTTTGTATGTCAAAGCCCTGATGTTGGTAAAAGCGAGAATCTTCCGCGGCGATAAAAGCATATTGAACTACTTTCGGAATCTCGGTCATATTGACAATTTTTCTGTCTTCGAGAAAAAAATCATCAATCAGCTCGTTATTGTCGTCATAAACACTGGAGGCAATACTGGGGCGGTAATCTTTCAGCGTGTCAATTTCCGGCAAATCAATTGTCAGCGCGTAATAGATTATTGTTCCACCTATAGTTACAACCAAGATTAAAACAATAAAGCCAAATAACCTGGCAACAATCTTGCGGCGCTTATTTCTTTTTTGTAATTCATAATCTGTTTGTCTTCTTATGGGCATAATTTCACCATTTATTATTCGTTATCTTTGTTTTCAGAATCAACTTTTTTCTTTCCGGCAAATTTTGTGATAAATATACTCACTTCATAAAGAAACATCAAGGGTATTGCCATTAATATCTGGCTTAAGGCATCGGGTGAAGGGGTCAAAATTGCCGCTACTATAAATATAACTAAAATGGCATACTTTCTTTGCTTGGAAAGCATTTGAGAATTCACTATTCCCAACTTGGCCAGGAAAAACATAAATACAGGTAATTCAAAGGATAAACCAAATCCGAGTAAAAATGTCACAAAAAGAGAAATATAATCACCAAAAGAAATCATGGACTTCAGATAGTCGTTATTAAAGCCGACAAAAAATTCAAACGCCGGAGGTAGAGCGACAAAATAACCGAACAAAACACCACAGACGAAGAGTAGTGTGGAGAAAAACACAAAAGGCAGCACATATTTTTTTTCCTTAGAATGAAGCGCCGGTGAGATAAATTTCCATATTTGATAAATAATTAAGGGGCAGGTAATTACAAGCGACGCAAAAAAAGCCAACTTCATATAGACGAAAAAAGCTTCTGTCAGGCCCGTATAAATCAAATAACTACTTTTTTGGGGCAGAACTTTCATCAGCGGTCTGGTGACAATATCGAAAATGGAGTCCTTAAAATAATAACAGACGCCAAAACCGATAAACAGGATAATTGCGCAGCGGACAAGTCTTTTGCGCAGCTCCACTAAATGGTCAGTCAGGGACATTTTGTAATCTTCAATAGCTTTCATAAATATGTTGTGTTGTTTTCTTATATCTAAAAAAAATTGGGGAAGATTCTTTGAGGATTATTTCTTGCTCTCTTTGTTGTTAGTCGAATTCGGGTTGGTTTCTTCTTCAACAGTCTTCTTCAATAAAAGCGAATCTTTCAGGCTGTCATCATCTTGTTTTTTATCTTCCTTCAGAGTTTCCTTGAGCTCATCGGTTATTCCCTCAGTTGCTTTTTTGAATTCGCTGAAACCTTTGCCCAAAGTTTTGGCCAAGTCCGGCAGTTTTTTGGGACCAACGACGACCAGTGCTACTACACCAACTAAAATGAGCGTCTGTAAACTGAAAAGCATTGATTATCAACTCCTCTGAGAAATTAGATACTACCCTATATATTGAATCCTTCTTTTGTCAATGTTTTTTGCGAGCGCTTTGATTTCTGAAACTTGGGTCTCATTACAATATAGTCCCACTTAGCTTCGCACGTGGGATAATTCAACTAACAGATATTACTGCGCTGCGTTTGTGGAGCACCCTTGAAAAAAGCAACAGGTATCTTTTAAAGATGCGACATCCCGTGTTGGGATAATATCTGAGTTTCATTAGAATTGGAGTTTCACAAATAAAGACGGCTCCGTCTATTATTGAGTTCCCGAAGATTTTATCAATAAACAGAGCCGTCTTATTCAATATTGTAAAAGTCAAGCGTGATAGGGCTTATACTGTTTGCGCCTCAATGATACTCTCTGGCGAATAAAACATCTAACCGCCGCAGGCATTCATCAAACTTATCCGATTAAATCAATCTTTAAAAAGTATAAGTCAACCCTAAAGTGACAATACTTGCCTTGTAGTCAAAATTGGCATAAAATGTACCTTCGACGTTGCTGCCAATAGTCGGTTTGCTGGCGAGGTATTTGTATCCAATACCCACGCCAAGGTTTGGGGTTATGTCAAAGTCCAGACCGGCCAAAAGCTGATAGGCGAATGCACCACCTGATGCACCGGGGGCGGTCACTATTACGGATCCACCAGGGTCTCTCATTGTTGCATCTCCCGTTTCAAAATATGCATAACCTACGCCGAATCCGACATAAGGATGGAATCTACCTTCCGGATAACGCGCCTTGAAATTCAAAAGAAGGGCATGTATTTGAATATCTGCCTCCATTGTTATCGGCATTATCCCCCCATAATTTACTATTTTTTCGTTATCGAAACCAGTACCAAAAATATAGTTATATTCCAATTCCACAGCCAGGATTCTGTTAGTAAAAGGTGTGTTCCAACCTACTTTGACGCCCCCAAGGTAACCATTCTTCAACGGTGCATCCACGATCCACGATCCACTGTCCGGATCAGAAATAGTCATTGTTTGGGGTATAACATAACCGCCGGAAACACCGACATAAAAACCTGTGTTCTCCGCAGCAAAGGCTGCGGTCGAAAGTAACAATAATGTCGCCGTTGCCAATAAAATAATCTTCTTCATAAAAAGTCTCCTATGGTTAGATTTTATAGTTCTATTTATTATTGAGCTCCTAAAAATTTTATCAATAAACAGAGCCGTCTTATTCAATATTGTAAAAGTCAAGCGTGATAGGGCTTATACTGTTTGCGCCTCAATTCTATTTACTCAGGGGAAGAAAAACCTGAGTCCGATAAAAGCGGAAATATTGGTGGGATTATATTCCATTGTTACCGTATCAGGGAGACCAGGTTTTTTCCTGGTACCATCACCTTTGGTGCTGTATAAACCTCTAATTTCCGCGTTGAGAGCTATGTTGGGTGTAATGAAGCAATCAGCACCGACACTCAAATGACCGCCGTAAGTAGTACCAACATCAAAGCTTGCGTCTGCATTGTCAGACACTGCCGCAAATTTGTCACTCATAGTGATTTTATTCAGCAGAACATCAAAACCGGCACCGACATAAGGGACAAAAGCATTTTTCGTCATAAAACGCCACTGAGCGCCCAGAGAAAAATCAATGGTTTCACCTTTCCCCATTATTATATCAACATTGCTCATAAATGGGGTAGAAACCTTGAGATCAGCTTCAGAGTAAATTACATCAAAGGTAACCGCCAGATTATCCGTAATACCGTACATAATTCCGCCGCCGGCCGCCCATCCGATTTCCGGTGGAATATCTTTGTTCATAGCTTCTAAGGCTTCATTTTTAAATTCACTGTTAAAAATATAACTTGCTCCACCGCGGGCAGTTATACCAACCTTGCCTTTAATGCTGTCGGCCATGGCCGTGGTAGCGAACAAAAATAATACCGCTGTTGCCAATAAAATAATCTTTTTCATAAAAGCCTCCTATGGTTAGATTTAATAGTTAGTTGATAATTAGCTAAATGCTTTTGAAAGTCAAGGATTTTGGTGGCAGAGTTCTTCTTATCCTGGTTGAAAACATACAAAATCAAAGACGGCTCTATTTATTATTGGGTTCCTGAAAATTTTATCAATAAACAGAGCCGTCTTATGCTCCGATTAGCCTGCCTCCCAAACTTGTACCACAAGTTAAGTTAGAAATCCGTCATCCTGGATTTCCGTCTGCGAGAAATGACAAATGACAGTGGTGGGGATGAGTGACTAACGAAAGAGATTGCGGATCATTTGTGAATTTATTATATTACAGTTAGCAGAGCAATAAGAGAAACGGCGACAAGCTGTTGTTTCAAGACCTGATTCTATTCAGAAATAATGTCCTGCTTCAGATACCATTCGCGCGTACGCTTCAGTCCTTCACGTAAGGTGACTGCCGGCGCATAGCCCAGTTCACGCCGGGCTTTTGCCGATGAAAATACCAGATCACCGCGGAACAGGTCAATACGGTAACGGGTCAGCATCGGCACTCCTTTCAGCGGCAGCACACGCCATACCGTTTCCATTACAACTGCCGCCGTAAACGCCAGCGCAAACGGAATACTGCCCTGCGGCGTCGGTTTGCCGAAAACATCGGCGATAGTGTCAAGGAGTTCACGCCAGGTTACGGTTTCGTCCGCGAGTATATATGCTTCGCCGCTTGCGCCTTCACGCTGTGCCGCGAGTATCATGCCGTCTGCCAGATTGCCGACATAAGATACGCACATGCGCGTTTTGCCGCCGCCGACATGGCGATAGATGCCGCGCGTGATCGCATCGAGGATGCCGGGCATGCTGAGGCGGTCACCGGGACCGTATGGCATGATGCCCGGACGTATAACTGTCACCATGATGCGTTCGCGTTGGCTTTGCAGAAAATCTTCGGTGAGATTTTTAGTTATCGTGTAGCCGTTTATTTTCCAGCCGCGTGGTGTGTTTTCGTCGCCATTGTTGTACCCCGTGTAAGGATGCACCGCTAGCGAACTCATGTGCACGAAATGTACCGCGCCCGCCGCCACTGCCGTGTCCAGCACATTTTGCGTGCCCTGAAAATTGACGCGCATGAACAACTCCAGCGGACCCCAGTCCAGGGGGATGGCCGCGAGATGAAAGACATGGCTGACACCGGTAAAACCGGCGGCAGCCAGCGGTTTCGTGATATCAGCCTCAACCACTTCCACACCGAGTGCGGCGATCTCTTTCGCATCAGTGCCCGGCAGAATGAGGCCGCGTGTCGCAATTCCCTGCCGGCGCAGGGCTGCGCAAAGATTAGACCCGATAAAACCGTTAGCTCCCGTAACAAGTGCGCGCGTTATTGTGCTCATTGGTGCAACCAACAGAAGAAAGTGTTAATCGTGCCGACATAGAAATGGAATGTTAACGGCCACAGCAGCGAACGGGAACGGTAGGCGAGAATTCCCATAAAGATACCGCCGGGAATTGCACTGATCAGTTCCATCTGCGGTTTGCCGATGTGGATGATGGTGGAAAGCGCGACCTGCACCATCAGTGCAAGAAAGGGTGTATAGCCAAGGCCGCACATGCCGTAACCGATAAAGCCGCGGAAAAAAGCCTCCCATCCGATATAGTACAGTAGATAGCTGAACATGAAGAGTACGTACATGGACGCGCTGTCGAAGGCCATCATGGCCAGCGGATATTCGCGGATGAATTCCGGGTCACTGCTCGAGATCCAGGTTGGTATTGTTACTACCGCACAGCCGATCAGTGCCCATTTAATACCCCAGCGCCAGTCGCCGGGTTTAAACAGTGAAAGACCCTTCTCATAAATGCCAAGCGGACGTATCAGCAGTAACGGCAGGGTGAATATCAACAGCGTGGCGCCGTGATGCCAGAGAATACTCTGCCATGCGGCTAGCCGCGGATCGGTGCCGGCCGCTACAAATTTTGCCATAAAGAAGTTGCGGCTGCCGGGAAAAATAAGCCCAACCATAGCCGCCAGCACTATGACCCAGAACAAGTACTCGGCGCGTTTTACCGGTGCAAATATCTCTCGAATATCAATTGTCGTTGTCCCACCATCACTACGTTTTTCCATGATGCCTCCCGGTTATGTCTTGTAGAATTAAGTTCAAATCGCTCCCTCGCGTCAGGAGAGCTCCAGCGCTTTTTTGTACGCCGTACGCGCGATGAATCCGAGCATTTTTCGGGACACAAAACGCGAGAAGAACAACTGCACCCGGTTCAGGAAGCCGGGCACATACAGATAGCGGCGTTTCTGCATGGCATCCAGAGCCTCTGCCGCACAGGATGTTGCATCCTGGAGGAAAGCTGTGTTTTCGAAATAGCGCAACCTGCTGTTGTGTGTCATCTCCGTGTTGATGCCTCCCGGAGCGAAAATAGTCAGAGACACATTATCTTGATGCAGCTCCTGGTAAAAGCTCTGCGCAAAATTGGAGATAAAGGCCTTGCTGCCGGCATATGCTGCTTGGTAGGGCACGGGCAAGAGGCTGGCCATGCTGCTGATGAGCATGATGCCGCCGCCATTGTTTTTTTCTATGAAATAAGGAGTAAAAAGACTGACCAGCCGAATGACGCTGGTTACATTGGTGGCCAGCAGTTTTTCAAAGGCGCTCCATTCCAGATCAAGATGACTGCCGAAGTGGGTCACGCCGGCATTTAATATAACGCCATACACATCACCCGCCGCCACTGATTTCCCGTAAACGCGTTCGACATCTTCCGGGCGCGACAGATCGGCAACTATGATTCGGCACTGCACGCCGGTTTCCTTCTCCAGTTCGGCCTTGAGTTTCTGCATGGGCTCGGCGCGGCGCGCCACAAGGATGAGGTTGGCCTTGTGCTTCCTGGCCAGTTGCGTTGCCAGTTCCTTGCCCAGGCCGGAGGAAGCTCCCGTTACCAGCACCCAGCGGGACGCGAAATTCATTTTAAGGTTTGATTTCTGCATGCCTGAACTATACGGATTTCAGTTTTGTTGTCAAGGAAATCTTGGCCACTATTAATGCCATATGATTATGTCACCCCAGCGCGAAAAAACATAATTATACCATTTCGATTTCAAAGGATAACGACGCAGCCAACAAAGATAGCGCTTTGAATTTAGAAGTGGAATAATTTCAATGCTGATCCTTGAGACTTCCTTTCAAAATCCGGGTAAATATTTTGTGGTTTAAAACCATTTATGATAAATGATAAAATGTTACTATGGGGCGAACAGTGAAAGGAAGGGGTGCACGCCCGATTGCCGATGGGGATTTGCATCACGGCAATTGTATTCAGCGCCCGAAGGCCTGGGAGTTCCTGATAGCTGAGGTGATGAAAAAATGAGAATAAACGATTTTCTAAAGATTCGGTGGGAGGGTAGCGATCAGCCCCTTATTGAGCCGCCGTTTTTTTCCCCGGTCATTGCCGACCCGAGTTTCCTGTTCCCCGAGGAAAGCCCCGATGGAGCATGGATTCTGTATGCCCATTCGGCCTGGGGTCTGCATGAATACACATCCGTGGACGGGAAGTGCTGGATAGACCGCGGCCTGAGGATACGCAACGCGATGCGGCCTTTCATACGGCGCATGCGGGAAGGCAATTATGTTTTGTTGTATGAAAAATACAAACCCTTCGCCTTGCCGCTTCAAATACTGCCGGGCAGGCGAGCCTGGAAATCCCGGTTGGAAATGAGGATGAGCGTGGATCTTTCCCGCTGGGGCGATCCTGATGTCATTTTGCAGCCCGAACTATCATGGATGCGCGACACCGTTTTGGGAGATTCTGTTTCGAATCCTTGTTTGGTAGAAGATGATAGCAACCTGCGTCTGTTTTTTTCTGCATCGCTTGCCTGGATAGACGATTGCGGCTTTTGCGAACCGCGATATATCGGCAGGGCAGAAGCACCAAAATTGAACTCTCCCTTTAGTGTTTATCCGCAGCCAATTATAGATCCTAAGGATGATGAGCTTCCCGGAGCACTGGGCGCCGGTTCTATCAAGGTATTGAAAATGGATGACGGGTGGATAGGACTGCAGAATAAGATATACAGCGATTCGAAAGGTTCTTCGCGCTCGGCTATCTTCCTGTTGAGATCAAAGGACGCGATAGCATGGCAGCCGGGTCAACGTGGGCCTTTGGTGTCACCAGATTTCGGCTGGAAAAAATCCCACGTGTATGCCTGCGATTGCCGATTTCGGGAAGCTGACAACCGATGGTATCTGTACTTTAACGCCCGGGACGACTGGAAGATTACTGCGGGCAAAGAGCGGATCGGCAGACTGGTAGGAACATCTGCGTGATCAATAGTGGTGAATGAAATGAGTTTGCAGTTGATTTCAGCGGATAAAAAAGTAGAAATAATCCATGACGGGGTAGAGGTAGGAAAACTTTTTTACTCTATAAGAATGGGCAAAACCATACTGGAACCTGATAATGTTCTTCGTGAAGCAGACAATGTTATAAAAGTTTATTTTAAAGACGCCGAATTGAAAGATGAATTCGTAGTTAATGAAGGATTCATCAAGATAAAAAGGCAATGGAAGATTTTAAAACCCGGCCGGTGGCAGCTTGTGTTCGGTTATTGTCCGGGACCGGATTTAAGACAGTGGCTTGTCCCGTCGGTTATGTATGGGAAAAATGAAATGGGGGCAGGCAACTTCCCCAGAGGCGGTATCGAAGAGGGTTGGTCGTTTCGGGAGGATAGAATACCTATTCCTTCCTGCTCCATTCTTCATGACGGCTTGAACTGGCAGTCTGTTTTTACCAGTCCGGCAACAAATGACGGCGAGATATCCAGCGTCAAAACTTTATTAAAAAGCGCAGCACCTGCCTTTGAGATAAGAGTCCCCTATACTGAAGAGCCTTATACATACACAGAGAAAGGTATTGTAACAGGCGGCCTGACCGGAAAAACCGGAAAACTTTTAAAAATCCATAAAGTGCCCTTTGAATATTCAAGGACTTTTTATATAGCATACGGAAAATGCGCCCATCTCAGCGAGATATATATCAGCCTGGCAGCGCGTGCCCTTGATGAGTTCGGTACCGATGAAAGACTATCAAAAGCCAACTGGTCAGAGGTTGCATCTAAAAAATTCCAACACCTTAAATTCCTGCTTATTGACAATCAAAAAATTACGGCGGTTAAGCAGGGCAAAGGCAACGGTTTATTCCAGTCGTTTCATAATTATACTTCGGGCTCGTTTCTCACCAAGAGCATGGAAGGAGCGCTCATATTCGCCAGGGCCGCAAAAGAGCTCGGCAACGAAAAATATTTAGATATTGCGGAAAGGATAGGGGACTTTTTTCTTGCGGGGGCTCTTCCGAATGGTTTGCACAGGGATTCATATTCGCTTAAAGACGCACGATGGGGCGGATACATGGGCGTGGGAACGCCGGAGGACCTGGTCGAGGGAGCAAATACCAGATGCAACGGCGAGGTGATGATCAATTATTTAAAATTATATAAGTTGCTTAAAGATGCCGGAAGGCAGAAGGATGAATTTTTAAACCTTGTCAGAAGGAATGCCGATTTTTATATCGAACATCAGCTTAAAGGCAAGGAGGAAGGCAGTTTCGGCAGGTGGTGGGATATCTCCGGCAGGCCGATTAACACGCTCGGCACAAATGGCGCTTACATCATCAGCATGCTTATTGAGCTTGAAAAGATCACAGGTAAAAAAGATGACATTGATGAGGCCTTGAAAAAGGCAGGCAGCTATTATGCATCACTTGTGGACAATAATTATTTTTATGCAGATACTCTTGATGCTGATTGCGTGGACAAGGAAGCCGGTTGCGCCCTGCTGCGGGCATTCCTTGACCTTTATGAGAGATCTTCCGATGAACTTTACCTGCGATATGCCAGGCTTTGTGCAGGGTTTATCCTGAGCTGGATGTTCACCTACAATGTTGCTTTCAATCCGGAGAGTCCTGCCGGGAAAAGGGATTTTAAAACCCTGGGCATGACAGCCGTCTCGGTTGCTCATCATCACCTTGATTTCTACGGCCTCTCCATTGCCGATGATTTCTTAAGGCTCTGGGAGGCGACAACGGACGAGCTCTGGAAAAAGTGCGGCCTTATTATGATCAACTCATGCGGCCAGCTCATTTCCGACAGGCAAGACCTTCTCGGCAGAAGCAAAGATTTTATCGGCTGGCAGCCTGAACAGATTAACCAGACAAACTGGGACTACAAACTCAGGTTTTTAGGCACAAAGGGCCGGTTTCACACCTGCGTGGCCTGGACCGTTGTCCTAACGCTGGGGGCCATGCTCGATATTCGCGATAGGCACGCAGGTATCCTCAATTACAAGCTGAGTGAATAGAGCGCTGCCTAGATTTATTTTACGGTTATTTTTTAGACTCCATGACGGCGATCTGTTCGAGTATTTCTTTATAGCGCTTTTCAGTTATCGGGTAGAAATAGAGGGCCACAGCCGCCAGGATGAAAAAGGCAGCGGCAATCGGCCCCAGGAAAAGACGGATTCCAAGCTGGGCGCTCGTTGCCTGCGGTATGGCATTTGCCACATAGCCCATAGTCTCCAGTGTCACACCCATGATAAAGACTGCCAGTGCCTGCCCGATCTTGAGTCCCCATGTCCAAATGCCGAAGAACGCGCCTTCTCTGCGCTCGCCTGTCCTCAAATAGTCATATTCTATTGAATCAGCAACTATCGCGTAAGGCATTGCATAAAGAAAGCCCATGCCGATGCCCATGAAAGCCATCATGATCAGGTTGAAGGTAACGCCCATGGTGTGCCCCAAAATAAACAGCACCATCAAGCCCACGGCCATAATTACAAAGCCTGCGCCGTAAACCAGTTTCTTGCCGGTTTTCTTGCTCATGGCAACGCTTACGGGGATGAAGAGTATGGCAATGCCAATCAATAGAAGCATGGCGATTGTGGTCATGTTTTCCGCGCCCAGTATATATTTGAAGTAGTAAATCATCATGCCGCTGGCGATGGTGATGGCCAGGATATGCAAGATATAAGACAGGAGTATTAACAAGTAGGGCTTGTTCTTAAATACCTCCCTGTATGTTTCCCAGAAGCCTATGGACATGGCCGGTTGGATCACGGCTGATTCCCTGACTGAAAAGACGGTGGTCAAGGTTGAAACGAGCAGTACTGCACCGAAGATTGTACCCATAAGCACGAAGCCCAGATTTTTATCCGGCGCCATGGCCACGATGGGCAGCGCCAAACCGGCGCCGAGCAGGGTACCGATGCCGGCAAAACCGAAACGATAGCCATTGAGAGATGTCCTTTCATTGTAGTCATTTGTGAGTTCAGGCCCAAGTGAAGAATAAGGGATATTGACGGTCGAGTACGCGGTGCAAAGGATGATATAGACGACCATTGTGTAAACAAAAAGTACCGTCTGGCTGATGCCTGCGCCGATGACCAGCGTGGGGTTGGTGAACATGATGATCATGGCGATAAAGAGCGGTATGGAGCCGCCCAACATAAATGGTCTGCGCCGGCCCATCTTTGTTTTAGTCCTGTCAGAGATATAGCCGATAATGGGGTCGTAAAAGGCGTCCCAGATACGTCCCACCATGAGAGCGATACCCGCCAGCGCTGCGGACAGCCCTACTGTGTCAGTAAGATAGTTGAGCAGCACAAAGGCAGTTGCCGTGAAGAATAGATTACCGCCGAAATCGGCTACGCCGTAACCGATCTTTACCCCTACTGATAATTTCTTTTCTTCCATTTTAAACCTCTCCTTTTAAATAAATGCCTGATTCAAGTTATTTTTGACCTGCACCGCCAGTATCGATAAACTTCCTCCAGATGCAGCACAGCCTGTTTATTTCTTATAAGTCCCTTTGGATTCGATCCGTTTCTTCATACCCTCCATGTATCCGGGCAGGGTGCTATTGGTGATGAAGCGTTCGACAAAACCCGGTACCGGCATGGAAGTCTCGACGATGGGGACGTAGTAATAAACCGTCTTGCTGCCGTCCCCATAAGGTTCGAGATACTCGAAGCCTTCGATATTCTTGATTCCGCCCGTGGAGCGGGTGACCTTGATACCTTTCTTGGTATAGATCTCGTTTTCCGCCGGGGTGATGAGGCGCCAGTCCTGGCGCAGATTGGGTTCATCGAAAGTCACATCCATGGTGTACATCACGGTGAGCACGGGGAAATTTAATTTGCCCTCAATCAGGGATTCGCCCACCGTGCCCTTGGCAATGGGTTTGATGGTATGAATGGTTTTGTAGTATTCAAGATCCGGCATGAATTCCCCCATGGAATCCCACCTCAGCAGGTAATTCCATACGACGGCCGGCGGGGCATCGATGAGGATCACGCCCACACCGCGTTTCCGCACCCCCTTGCCTTCCACCTTGTATTCATAGGTGAAAGTCTGGAGTTTTCCCGCTTCCAGGATTTTCTTGTCGATCTTGAGATTTAGCTTTTCCTGACCAAAGGCGAGCGTAACGGCAAGCATGCAACAGCAAAACAGTACTGCGATCTTTTTCATGATAGACCCCTTCCCTGATACCGATAGAAATTGTTGGCGATATAGTCGGCCGTGCGGGTGGCAAAGGTCATGATGGTCACCTGCTGGCTCACGCCATGATTTGTTTGTTAAAATTTGCTTTCACTGGAAGTGAGTATAAGGTAGCCAAGATTGTATGTCAATGAAATATTGACCACAAAATGTTGGTGAGGCACCGATGGCCGTGCCGGTTGTACATCACGACATCCGCCCTTTTGAAAAATCTGATCACCTTCGCCCGAAACTTATTTTTTTTCCGAAGACTGTAACGGATCGGTTGTCTCGCGGAGCGAGAAAGGCCACAGCACGCCGCCCTCGGTCCGATCATGGCCGAACAGCAACATCGCTGTCCGCCCCGATTGGATGAACCACAGCGGGTAACTCAACACTGTAAAAAGCGCAATCCAGCCGTTCACCTCCGCCGACGGAAGCAGGCCTAGCCAAGGAGCAGTTATTCCGACTGCGCTGAGAAGAGCGTTGAGCCAGAACACGCCCGTAATAATCAATACGAGGAAAACCCACCAGTCCGGATTGAGCGTCTTTAACCGTTTGGCGTAAAACAGACCGAAGATGAAACCGAGCACACACATCGCCGGCACGTCGAGCAAGCATATTCGCATTATAGCCACCCCATTTCCCGGCACCAGCCGATATATTCCCACATGCCTTTGCACGGGTCCTGATAGATGAACTTGAACCCGAGTTTCTTGATTTTATCGTTGGAAAACCAATACTGGTGAGTGATGTACTCGACCATCGGCACATCCACCTTTGGACGGGTGCCGAGAGCGCGGGCTTTGCGGTCGAGCCGCTGAATGATGCGAAGTGATACCGCCGCGAACAATTTGTACATCGGCCACCAAACCGGTATGCGCATGACGCGTTCGAGTCCGAGCGCCCGGCAGATGAACAGCAGAAAATCCGTTTGAGTTATGCAGTCGCTGAGCACGTTGTACGCCTGGCCGAGCGCGACATCCTTGTCTGATACGAACAACGCCGCGCGCACGAGGTCGGTCACGTGTACCGACGGCATCATGAGCGTCTTGCTCTTGGGATACCACGAGACGACCACGCCAGTGCCGATTTTCTTCATGCCGTAGAGAATGTGGAAGACGCCGTAGCGGTGTCGCGGGCCGTAGATCGGCGCCGGGCGCACCACCGTCAGCGGCAACCCTTTATCATGGTGCATCGCCCATAGTATTTTTTCCTGCTCCGCTTTGGACTTCGAGTAATTGTTCGGCGGGTTGAACGGGCTATTCTCGTCGCCGGGCAGTTGCTTCGTCTCGCCGTAAACGCCGTCGGTGCTCCAGTGCACTAAGCGTCCCGCCTTGTACTCCACCGCGAGTTCCGCTAAATTTTGAGCGCCGGTCACGTTCACCCGGTACAGCACGTCCCACAAAGCGAAATAGTCATACAGCGATGCGGTGTGGAACACCACGTCGTAACGCTCCCCGGTAAAAAGAGACCGCAGCGATTCCTTGTCCGTCAGGTCTGCAGCGACGTACTTTACGCCGAGATTTTCGATGAAATTGTCGTAATGCACCGGGACCAGGTTCCCGCTCTCACAGTAGAATTTCGCATGCTGTTCGGCCGTCAGGTCCGTCGCCGTCACGTCCCAGCCCTCCCGGCAGAGCAACTCCACCATGTGCGTACCCGTGAATCCGCACGCACCGGTCACAAGCGCTTTCTTCACCATCCGACTCACCTCCTGGATGCGTCTGCAAATTTGTTTTTATGTGTATTATTTCCGCATAACCATGATGAAAATAAAACAGCGGCGGACAGCTTTCTGATCATGAGGCTGTATCCGGTATTTTTGACTGTGAGATGCGTCAGGGCTCTTTAACGCTCCATGTACCGCCTGAATCAACGAAGTTTTTAGTTGCTTGGAGGGCCTTTTCGACGCCGCTTTTCTTGAAGGCGCCCTGGATCCAGTCAGGGACACCTTTTATGACCACATTGCTGCCATAGCGGGCAAGGGTTTTGTTGTTGCCGTATGGATAGAGTTTCCAGAACCCACTAAGGCTATTCAGTTCGTTCTTGTATGTCGGGTCCAGGCACCAGTCGAAATAATAATTGGGTTTGCTGAACTGATACTGGCACTGGTACCATACTGACAGGAAAAGAATCTTGAGGCCGAATTCCACTTTGACAGGGTTCTTTGATGCAAGATTGAGTTTTTTTATTTCGCTCAGGTATTTGTCCTGCTCGTCAACTTTTGTCAGCAATGACCATGTTGATTCAATTGGCTGATTGAAAACAACGACTGCCTCGATCAGTGAATTTTCCTTTGATTTATCCTGAGTTGAAAAGATAATCTTTCCCTCCGCAAGCATTTTCTGCTGCTCTGCGCTGATACCCTTCAGGCCGTCAGCTCCAAAATTGACTTCTGCGGCTGTTGCCAGGGTTGAGACAGCCAGTAAAAAAAACAGTACGAAAACAATTTTCTTCATAACAAACCTCATTTAAATTTAATGTATTTTACGTCCAACTCGGTTTTAGGAATAACAGGTCCTATTGATAATAATCATTTTCAATTCATCGGAAAGCTCGTTAAAGTATGCACAGTATCCGGCAACACGAACCATAAGATACTTGTGTTTTTCCGGGTTTTTATAGGCATCCAGTAATATTTCTCTGTTAATAACGTTGGGTTGAAATTGCATTCCGCCTTTTGTAAGAAATGTCTTAAATATACTTGCCAGATTTCTTACACCTTCTTTGCCCTGAAACAACGCGGCATCAATTGTGAACGTGACCGTTGTGCCGTTGGCAGCATAATCGGTAAAATTAACCTCGGCAATAGAATTCAGTGATGAGAATAGGTCCGACGTTTCCATTCCATAATGTGGAGTAACACTATTGGCGAGAGGAACGCCTTTTAATCTGCCCGAAGGCAGGGCCTGGGTTTTTTTCCCGTATCTGTCGCTGACATTCAAAGCATAATAGCCGGCTGAATATGTGCCGTTGCGCGGGCAGTTCTCTACAGAGTCCAGGGCGTTGTTATAAATCCGCATTACCCTGGTCACCCATTCCGCCGCTTCACGGGATGAATCATCGCCGAATTTCGGCACTGCGAGTAAAGCTGTCCTGATCTTCTGATTATCTTCTTCCTCAAAATTATTTTCAATGGCGTTGATGATGTCACTTATTGTATAAAGCTTCTTCTTGTACACAACTTCATTAATGGCATGTAACGAATCCGCGACATCTGTTACCCCTATTGCCTGAATACCGCTGCTGTTAAACGTTGTGCCACCTTCATATACATCTTTCCCGCTTTCAAGACATCCTTTGTAGAGCGAGGAAGCAAGGGGCGTGGTAAAATTTTCACGCAGCACCTTTTCAATTTTTTGGTGGTCGGTCAGTATTGACGTTGCCAGGTGGTTCAATCGTGTTTGAAAGCGTTCAAGGAGTTCATCCATGCCGGACGGCGGGTTATAGATATAGAGCCCTCTTTTAATGTTAAGTTTTTTTAGTTTTTTGTTGTGTCTCGAGATAATTGCCCTTGAAAAAATATTTTTACCTTTAAAGTTATATTCTATAGATTTAGTGGTTATTTTTTCCATTTGATCACGGACGCTATAGTTCCATAAATCATGATCATGACCTTTCAGTGCCTGTAAAAACGGCAAGGCAAGATTCATATTAGCACAGTCGGTATTGCCGAAATGGTCATCGGAAGCATTAGGTTCAACACATCCCACTATCGCGTAATTTCGCGCATTCTCTAAAGTGGTGTTATAATGCTTTTGTAAGGATTCTATATAAATTTCATCGCTGAATAATTCCGGCATAGGACATCCGTTGATATATATCTCTGCAAGCCTGTTAAGATATTTATCTGGGCTTTTTTTATTAATTCGCGCTGTCATATTTATGGCAAGCGGCTGCAGCTCACAGGCATCTATCAGCATATAGGTAATGTCATTGGTGGCATCGTTACCTTCTTTGTCAACACCTCCAAAAGTCACAGCCTGGTCCGTAGAAAGAGTCTCAAAAAGCTTACTGACATTGAGATAGGAATCGCCATCATTAACCAGAATACATTCATCCATCTTGAGAACGAATAAACAAAGGAGTTCTTTTGCTTTTTCGTAAGTGATTCTCCCCGCCTCTTTATCCTTTTTATAGTAAGGATATAAAATCTGGTCAAGACGGCCAAATGATACCGCATTTTCATAAGCCTCAGTGCATAGCGCGATTTGTAAAAACATCATGCTTTGCAGAGCTTCATGATAGGTGCGTGCGGGATATTTAGGGACATGCTTGCAGATATCAGCCATTTCCATCAGTTCTTTGCGGCGCACCGGATCACTTTCATCCTTGTACATGCTTGTCAGGGCGTCGGAATACCTCTGCGCAAAAGCTTCCAACCCCTCAAGGGCGATTATGGCGCCATTATAGAAGTCCTGATTATTCTCCGGTTTTTCTTTTTGTTTTGCCTTAATTTCTTCTATGATGCCAGTGGTTCCAAGCGTCAGAACGCGTTCAAAGTTAACAATAAAATGCGCTATTGCCGCCATGTTATTGTTAAACCCGGCAATCATTTCTGAAGAGCGTGCAAGAGTTAACATAAAATCAGAAAACTGTTGATATACCTTTTTTACAAGGCTGTGTTTCATCCAAAAGGGAAATATTTTAAAATAAAAATACATCCTCTCTCTAAAAGAACACTGAAATGACACCGGTTTTTGCCGGTTTATTTTATAGAGAAATGAAATCATGAGAATGCCGTATTGCTCTTCCCATACCTGGCCGCCAACTCTTTTGGATGTAAAATTGCCGACGAGCAGTTCTTGTGGATAGACTTTTACTGTCTTGTTTTTCAGTACATACGAAAGGCGTTCCGACCTGTGAATGGGGGTCGGTTTACTAAAGCCGTTTTTCTTGTAATACTTTGTTTTCAGTTTGGATACTTCTATGCAGAGGGCCCGGCCGCTTTCCCTGATGTCATTCTGTATTTCAATAACCCGCTGCGTAAAGACGGTTTGATGTCCGGGAGAATCCAGGTCAATGTTTTCGGCCTTGATGCCATAAGATCTGAATAGTTCAACCCCGTTCTTTACTGATGCAAGGCTTTGTGCGGGAGTGATGTTCAAGGACACCTGCTCCAACCCTAAGCGTTTGGCTTTATCTTCGTACATGTTGTAGTATTTCAATAATTCAATCGAGTCATAATTGATTGACTTTAAAAAATCTGCAGTGGCTTGGATATTTCTTTGACTATCGTTAAAGCCCGGCAACATCACCATCCGGAATTTAATATCAGCCTTTAAATCAATCAGCTGCTTAATGTTGCTGTGAATCAAGGTGCTGTCTTGTTTTGTGTATTTTACATGGAGATTGTCGTCACCGACAACCTTGAGGTCAACGAGGAAAAGATCTATGTACGGCGCGATTCTGCTGATATTTTCCCGGGGCACATAGAGCGACGTTTCAACTGAAACCTTAATATTTCCTTTTTTAAATAATTGCAATAATCTTATCAGGCTATCCGTGTCCTGCAAGAGAGGCTCACCGCCGCTGAGTGTCACCCCGCCGCTGGTGGAGAAGTAATATTCCTTATCTCGCAAAACGACTTCCATTATGTCGTCTATTGAATAATTGCAAATGGGCGTAATCTCGCCACGAAATGCCAGCGCCTCCGGATTTTGACACCACAAGCATCTCAAATTGCATCCACGGAAAAAGATTGTGGTACGAATCCCGGGTCCGTCATGAACGCAGGTGCGTTGTATTTTTAAGACTCGGAGCTTATCAGGGGGGGTACCTTGACTTTCTTTAAAAGACAGATCACTTTCAGGTTGTTCTAAGGGTTGTATGTTTTGATTCGTTCGCATTTTAAGCATCTCATTTTGATATATCCATTAGCTTAATATAAAAAATATGCCGGAAGGATACATTTAAGCAAAATAACAAACCGTCCGGAAATCAAGTGTTCTGTATGTTTATTTACAATTGAATAGCAATTGCTCACGCGGGGACGGTTCTCGCATGTTTGATTTTTTGACAAGAACTTGCTTTCACTGGAAGCGAGTATAGGGTAGCCCCGCCTGTATGTCAAGGAAATCTTGGCCACAAAATTTGAGGTGTTGATGACAGACAGGGGGAGTGAAAAGCGTCCCGCTGAGCCGTACGTTGCACCTTTCAAGCTATAAATTGCAACGTCAAGATTTTTCAAAGTCGTTTGTTTACAGGTGAAACAAAATATTATTTCTATTTCTTGCTTCCTGTAGTCCTCAAATCGTCAACCTCTACTAAAATGCTAAACTTCAATCCGTTATCAATGAGACTATGTATTTTCCTCTTTTAAAAAAAATAAATAGTGCTATTATGATGTTAAATTTATAAAGGACATCAAATTACTACTATATGCCATGTCGAGAAAAAGTTTTATAATAATTGGTATGATTATAGGTTCCATGGCAGGAGGGTATGCACCTATACTGCTTGGTGCTGACTCAATCTTCGCTTTTTTGGGAGGAAGTATCATTGGTGGATTTGTTGGCATATGGGGAGCCTTCAAACTCTATGGATAAATATAAAAAAAGCTGAATTTTGAACTTTTTAGCGAGCCTTGAGAAACTAAATAAACTTTTTTGTAATAGCAATAGGATATGCGCTCATCGGCATATTGGGAATCATTGACTTCCTGACAGGTTATGAGTTAGCATTTTCACTATAAGCGGTTAGGTTTCCAGAATTTGCCGGAACTGGTTCACGAGGGAGTTCCTCAAGAAGTTTTCTTTGCCTTGCAGTTTACCGAAAAGGTTCCAAAAGGCATCGTTGTGTTTCATGAAGGGTTCTTGGCAAATGGCTAACAAGTCGCTAAAGCCGATATCGGCCTCGTGGGCATCTCCGGCTTAGCTCCGCAGGAATATATTTTTGAAACAGAGAAAACATTCATGTTTTAACGTGCATGATGATTGCGCAGGCAGTGATGTTTCATTTAAAAGACGCTGAATAAAGAAAATCCTGTTCTGCCTGCGGCAGAATGACAAAACGGTAATATTTTTCTTTTTCGCCTACCGGCGGGTTATACCAACGGGTTTCATACAATCCCGTTTTGCCCTTATTGATTATATCATTACGAAGAATAGCAATATCATATCCGCTGTCATCAATCGGTCGTCCGTTTTGCCGAAGTTGATTCCATGAAATTGCATCGTTACTTTCTTCGATTCTTACCAAAGTTTGTTCCCATGAAATCAGATGAGGCGGTAGATCCTCCCAAACAAAGGACCAGTATGGTTCTTCATTAGTTTTCGCGGTGATAAATACCGGATTGGCATTAATTTTTCTTTTTGTACCACTTGTAGTTTCGCCAGCAATATATCTTTTCTCCCGCAAAGCATAAGACCATTTTTCAGGGAAATTACTTTCTCTTTTGTCCTGTCCCATTTCCAGCGCCAGTTTGCTTATTTGTTTGGCCAGAAAAGGCTGGGTTTGTGGTCCATACAGTGTATGCCCGCCTTCATAACGCTGGATACTGTATTCTTCAGGTGTTGTAACGTAGCCGTAATATCCATTGGCAACGCTTATAACCACAAAAGACTGTAAATCATTTTTATTTTCTGACGCAAGTTTATCTTTGCATTGTTTAGCTATTCTGATGCCGGATTGTATTGTTGTTTCAAAAGGTAGCGCTATCAAGAGGACATCATCAATCTGAATCGTCTGCAAAAGCATTTTATGAGGAAAATCATTTTTGGCCAGGTAAATATATTGCAGAGGGCCGAGCAGCGTGCGTTTGTGTCCCTGACCGGATTTTGTAAAAAACCATCGCGCAGATCCCTGTCTGAGCCAGGGGATTTTGCAGATTATGGGAGAAGGTCCATCATCCGCTCCAGCGGCAAGCGCTGATCCAACGACAGGTCTTTTACACAGGCAGATGTCATCAATACATGGTTCGGAATAAACATCTATCTCTCTGGCGGCGAAATTAATAGTTACATTATCTTTCAATTTTCCATCCAGTGAACGGAAAAGTTCCATAGCCTGTTGACCGATTGATGTTCCTATTCGACGCGCTTCAATAAAACCCTGCGTACTATAGTTTGGAGAGCAATCAGCATGTGTGCCGTTAAAAGCGGCATGAATTGGTTCCCATGATGTTTTATAATTGTCCTTTATGCCGAATTCCACTTCCCGTTCAATGTAAGCGAAGACATCGCCGTTGTATAGATTATTTTTTGGCGGAACCGCTGTTGCATGGATAGAAAAACTCGAAAGCGCTGCAAGCGGTCGATATTGTCCATCATTATCTTGTCCGTCCACGCGAATCAAATACAAGTCTGGATTGACAGCTTCGTAAATATCCGGCGGTGGTGTTTTTGACGAGATATTTTTGTTGGCCAGATATGATTTAATACTGCGGTTGCGAGTCATTTTCCGTATCTGCGTTTTTGCCGTGGCAATTTTTGCCGGCTTCTTTTCTTTAAAAGCGCGAATAACCGCGTTGGCTATTTGCCTGGATAAATAATTGAAATAATCGGGATCGAAACCCGCTGCGTTGGAGGCGTTATCGTTGTAAAAATTGTTATCAAAATAACTCCCCGGCCCTGAATGGGTATGGGTACCAGCGATAAGCAAACCGTCTATTCCTATATCAGTTTCTTTAGCTATTAGCTCTGCCACGCGTTGATTAAGCAATATAGATCCTGTCAGAAAATCGCACTGAACAAGAGCTATCGCCCGGCCGGTTTGAGGCTTTAAATACAAAACACGGCTGCAGAGTCTGGTGCGAAAACCTTTGCCGTAATTGCTCCACGCGGCATATCCGCTCTTGGGCATGCCGGGAGGCGGGGTGATGTCGGCTCTTGCCGCGCCGGCCATCAGAGTTGTGTATTTCACATCCTGCCGAGGCAGTTGTCTGCTAATTTCAATTTTAAAAATATTCATACAAAACCTCTCCTGTAGTTTCTTTGATAACATTACTGTAAAATAATTCAATCTGAAATCAATAAATTTATTATGATTTCTTCCGTCTGATAATAACAATTGATAAGAACTTGCTTCCTATGGAAGGTAGTATAGTAAGCGCGGTCTTATGTGTCAAGGAAATTGTTGCCACGAGATGTGGCAACAATGCTATTGCAAAATTCAATATAAGTCTATATTCTTTAAACGGAGACTGGGGGACACCTTGACATACGAAAACTACGTATCGCGAAAACCAAAACTGTTAAGAGACTTTGATAGATCGCTGGCTCGAGTGAGGCGATTGCTGCTTGTTGCACGATTCGGTGAAGATCAAGCCCGCGATCTGATCAGAACATCTCGCGAGGAATATGAAATACTGATTCCTCAAATTCCCTACTTGGGCGACAAAAACATTGACTTGTTTTTTCTTTTTCCAGCAATTCGATACTTGGCAATCTATCGGACGCTGCAAAGACAGGGTTGGACTCTTGAAGATGCCGGAGAACTGATCCGGGCAATCAGTGAAACGGAATTTAAAGCTATCCCAAGATTTGTGCATCGATTGATAGTTTATATCTTGTTTTCCAGATGGTTTATTGGGCGTCTGAAAAAGTACGCGGCGGAATCAAAGGAGCGCAAATATTCCGGAGGGTACGTTCTGAACTATGTGGAAGGCAATGGCCAGGACTTTGATTTTGGCATCGATTGGATTGAATGTGGGTTTTGTAAATTCCTTTGCGCCCAAAATGCGATGGGGCTGGCGCCATATGTTTGTGCCGCGGACAAGGCTGCAAGCGAAATGATGGGCTGGGGGCTCACCAGGACCATGACTCTAGGCGAAGGCCGCGAAAAATGTGATTTCCGTTTCAAAAAGGGTGGGAGAACAAACGTGACTCTGCCCCAATCGTTGAGGCAGTATGGATAAGCCTGACAATTTATAAATAATGAAACATGATGGAGCTGATATGAAAATAACAAGAGAAACCGTATTGATTACCGGAGCGACATCCGGGATTGGAAATGATTTCGCCCATATTTTTGCGGAAAGGGGTTATGATCTTTTCTTAGCAAGCCGTAATCTGGAAAAGATGGAAAACATCAAGAAAAAGCTCGAAGACCGACACGGTATTAACGTTGCAATAATGTCCACTGATCTGGCCAAACCTTCATCAGCCCTTAGAGTTTATGAAGAAACGATTTCTCGGAAAATTGATATCCAGGTGCTCGTAAATAATGCCGGCTTTGGCATAGCCGGTGAGCATGTTGATCTGGATCGACGCAAAGTGGAAGAGATGATTCAGCTAAATGTAACCACCCTCACAGAGTTGAGCTTGCTCTTTGGCCAGAAAATGAAAAAAATAAGAAAAGGATATATTTTGAATGTCGCTTCAACGGCAGCCTATCAGCCCATGCCATACGCCACGGTTTATGGCGCGACAAAAAGTTATATACTCAATTTTTCCGAAGCACTGGCCAAGGAGCTGGAGGATTATAATGTTGTTGTGACCTGTTTATCTCCCGGCCCCACGGCTACAAACTTTTTTGATAAGTTCGGCGTTGAGGGGCTTCATGAAATAAAGAAGGGGATCTTTTTTAAAAGTAATCTTATGGAATCCAGGGGAATTGCCGAAATCGGCGTTAACGCCCTGTTCGCAAAAAAGCTCTCTGTGATTGTCGGAAATTGGAATAAATTTGTTGCCTTCAGCAGTCGCCTAGCTCCTAGACGCACTGTCGCAAACGCTTCCAAAAAGTTGGTGGGGCATTCCGTCGGCCATCATAGACAACGGAATGAGCCTGAGGCGTAGCTACTCTTGAATCTTTTTGATTTGACTGCGGGTCTGATTAGACAAAGCCCTTGCCCGGGCGACGATTGGGATCATCGCATTTGAACCAAAATCGAATGATCGGGGTATACGTATGAAACGAGTATTAATAACCGGTGCCGCAGGATATATCGGGAACAAGATGGCGCGATATCTTTCGGGAAAAAATGAAATAGAATCTATCACGGGGATCGATATCAAGGAACCATGCTCAACGATTCCGAAGTTTTCATTTTACAACCGTGATGTCCGTGAGCTCATTGACGATATTATAAAAAAACATTCTATTGATACGGTCATCCATACCGCCTTTATCTTGCCGCCGATCCATGATGTTAATCTTATGGAAGATATCAATATCAACGGCACTCTGTCCGTACTGGATTCCTGCGTGAGCGCCGGCGTGAAGCAGATGCTCTATACCAGTTCCGCAAACGCCTACGGGTTTCACGCCGATAACGACCGACCCCTCACCGAAGAAAGCCCTTTGCGGGGCAATGATGATGTTACATACAGCAAGTCCAAACGGATCATCGAGGGTATTATCAGTGAATATGAAAAAAATAATCCTGATCTTATTTTCACCATCCTGCGGCCCTGCTTTGTGGTCGGCCCGGGATTTGACAATCCCCTGGCTAGGTTTCTTAAATTAAAAATTGTTCCCCTGCCAATTAAAACCGAGCCTATGCAATTTGTACACGAGGATGACCTTATAGAAATTATGAACCTGCTTCTGGCAAAGAGAAAAAGGGGTGTTTATAATGTCACTGGCGACGGCGTCATGTCCATTCCGGAAATGGTGAAGGCCCTCGGTAATGTTCCCCGCTTTCTGCCATATCCACTGTTGTATATCCTGAATAGCGCCGCCTGGTTTTTGCGGCTCAAATCCTTGAGCGGAATTCCCAGCTCCTATTTAAAGATGATCCGATACAGCTGGGTCACCTCAGGAGAGAAGCTGAAACGCGAAACAGGTTATACGTACCGGTATGATACAAGAAAGGCTTTTGCCGATTTTGCGCGCTGTGTAAAGGAAAGGCGTGTTAGAAGGACGGCCCCACCTCAGCGGCCATCATAGGCAACGGAATAAGCCTGAGGTATAGCTGCTCTTGAATCTTTTTGAATTGTTAATAAACAACCCAAACAATAAACTATTAACTTCAATTGAAAATAAAAGTTAATCTAATTGATGCAATTCTTCCTGAAAAGTCTTATTTTTCACTTTTATAATTTTATGCTAGATTACAAACGGTAATCGTTAAAAGATTCTTATTACTGAAAAGTATTGTACAGTAATTACACGGTGCTTAACTCAAAGAAAGGAGTTCAAAATGCAAAAGCGTATATTAGGAAAAAGCGGCCTGGAAGTTTCGGCTATTGGGCTCGGGTGCATGGGGATGAGTTTTTCCTATGGTCCACCCAAAGACAAGAAGGAGATGACCTCACTTCTTCGGGCAGCCGTCGAACGCGGCGTTACATTCTTTGATACGGCAGAGGTCTATGGTCCGTTCATAAACGAAGAGCTCGTTGGCGAAGCCCTCGCTCCGTTTCGTGGGCAAGTGTTCATTGCCACCAAGTTTGGATTCGACCTCGATCCTAAATTAGATCCCAGGGGGATGCAGGGTTCGCCAGGGCTGAATAGTCGGCCAGAGCAAATAAAACAGGCCATAGAAGGCTCGCTCAAGCGGCTCAAGGTCGAGACAATTGATTTGCTCTATCAACACCGCGTTGACACAAACGTACCAATCGAAGACGTGGCGGGGACGGTGAAGGATTTGATTCAGGAGGGTAAGGTCAAGCACTTCGGCTTGTCCGAAGCAGGAGTACAAACGATCCGTCGCGCTCACGCCATCCAGCCGCTCACTGCCCTCCAGAGCGAATACTCGCTGTGGACGAGAGGCCCTGAGAAGGAAGTGCTGCCTACCCTAGAGGAACTTGGCATCGGCTTCGTTACCTATAGCCCGCTGGGTAAGGGCTTTCTTACGGGAAAGATTAACGAGAACACTACATTCGACAGCACTGATTTCCGCAACATCCTTCCTCGATTTACGCCAGAGGCACGAAAAGCTAATCAAGCCCTGATAGATATGCTTGCCTTGATTGCAAAGAGGAAACAGGCAACACCTGCTCAGATAGCGCTCGCCTGGCTGCTTGCCCAGAAGCCATGGATTGTTCCCATCCCAGGTACAACGAAGCTGGAGCGCCTTGACGAAAACGTCGGTGCAGTTGCAGTCGAACTTACGTCCGACGATCTACGCGAGATCGAAAGCGCCGCTTCAAAGATTATGGTGCATGGTGCCCGATATCCGGAAAAGATAGAGCAAATGACCGGTCGATGAGGGACACTGGTTACATCCCGCAGCTCACTGAGCAAGGCAGATGATGACAATGAAAGGCGAGGGAGGAACAACATGCAAAGTGGCATAACAAAAAAGACACTGGTGGCTTATTTTTCCCACAGTGGCAACACTCGTGAAATTGCCAACCAAATTCACAAAAGCATGGGCGGCGATATTTTTGAAATTCAGGCCGTAAAGCCGTATCCTAATGATTATGATGCGGTTGTAAAACAAGCAAAGCAGGAACTAGATCCCGGCTACAAACCGGCATTGAAAACAAAAATAGAGAACATCAAGTCGTATGATCTGGTTTTTATGGGCTACCCTAATTGGTGTAACACGATTCCCGCTCCGGTCAGGACCTTTTTATCGGAATACGATTTCTCGTGCAAGACGATTGTACCGTTTTGTACACATGAAGGAAGTGGTCTAGGACGAAGTGTTACTGACATCTCCAGACTTTGCGCAGAATCTACCTTGATGGATGGAGTTGCCATTAGGGGAAGGAATGTGAAAACCGCGCAAAACGCAGTATCCGAGTGGTTGCAAAAAATAAAAATCAAGAAATAAGGCTCTCTTTCAATCCGTAATCCTCAGTTTTGATGGATGCTGGCTGCTGAGCAGTTGTAGGTGTAAAAAACAATATTATTTTTATCTCTTACTTCCTGTAACAAACAAGTCGTCAACAATGACTAAAATAATAGACTTCAATACAGTTTTACTATTTGAAAAAGCCCTGTACTTTATTCGTTGTACAGGACTTTTTGTTAATCCACTTTGCGGATATCATTTTTCAATTAAAGTATTGATAAGTTGAGTGGCCCTAGACCCAAAAACCATTGACAGGTCTATTCTTCTTTGATAATATTTAAACATCTATTTTAAACATTTGCTTCTGTTGAACATAGAAAACTGTATTGTATATCCAACGGGAAAAATTATGTTAAAACAATATAAAGCTAACTGGACTACCTTCGATAATCTGGATATGGAGCTATTTGTCACAACAGAGCTTTTCAAGCTGCGCTCTTTACACTACGGCTATTGGGAGCCAAAAGAAAGTCTCACACTGGAAAATCTGCGGCGAGCTCAGATAAGGTATACTGAAACTTTACTAGAAATGATACCGCCGGATGTCATGACGATTCTGGATGTAGGGGCAGGTATCGGAGATAACGCTCAGGCTCTGTGTAATAGCGGTTACAGTGTAACAGCTATCTCTCCCGACCTTAACCATGCCCAATATTTTGAAAAGATGCTTGCTCCGAAGTTACGTTTTGTACCCTCTAAATTCGAAGACTTTATTGATCCCGGTATCTATGATTTGATATTGATGTCCGAAAGTCATGTCTATTTTCATATGGATGCGGGTTTTGCGCAATGCCGCAGATTACTGCGTCCCGGAGGCTATCTGCTGGTGTCCGGAATGTTCAGTCGGGATGATGGCCCGAATATCAAGGCAGGCCGGATATTTTACGATTATTTTGATTCTGAAATGGATTATAAGACCAGGGCGGAGATCTATGGTCTGCAACTTATTCAGAATGTCGATATCACCAGCCAGACTCTGCCTACACTAGCACTGGCTTATGATATGTATTGCGACAAATTGGTACCTTTCATGGCCATGGCGGAGCATTATTTAAATTCTAGTGCCGGATGGAAATGGAAACTTTTGAAGATTGTTCTGCGAAAGCAATTCAGGGAACTGACAACCATGAAACAAATGTATGACCATCGTTTAAACCCGGAAGTCTTCCAGAATCAGGCTCGATATATGAGGATGCTATTTCAATTACCGCGGGCATAGAATAGATTATTATTGTATATTGATATCATTGTCGGAATGCCGGCCGCAGATAGCGTACCAGCAACAAAGAATATCAAACAAATTGGACTACAGCGTAAGGATAGTAATTCCTTGTCGTAAAACCTAAAGATTGGTTTATTGACCCTTCAAATATGGATTTCGAAACTAGTTAGGAGAAGGCATGAAGGTTTGTGTTACGGGAGCGAACGGATTTGTAGGGAGTAAGCTCTGTCAGGAATTGCTGGCCAGAGGAGATCAAGTCAATGGTTTGGTAAGGGTCAACAGTGATCTCCAATTCCTAAGAAATTTGACCGGCCTTGAAATTAAAACTGGTGATATCACACAGAGAGAGAGCCTGATCCCCGCCTTTGAAGACTGCGAAATTGTCTATCATGTTGCGGCTTTCGCATCCGATTGGGGAGCGTGGGAAGTTTTTCGAAAAACAAATGTAGAGGCGGTCAGGAACGTCATGGAGGCTGCCTTGGAAAGCAAAGTGAGGCGGGTAGTCCATATCAGCTCGGTCTGTGTGTACGGTTTCCCTGGGGGGACTGACATACCGGAAGAGTCCACATTCGTTCCGCATCCGACAGAACCCTATATTACAACCAAACAGGAGGGGGAAAGGATCGCGCTCAGTTATAACAATAGGGGGCTGGAGGTTGTTGCCTTAAGACCAGGCGGCATTTATGGTCCCAACGACCGGACAACTTCGTTGAAACTTATTCCGGAGCTGGAGAAGAGGCATGTTCCCTTCGTCGATGCGGGCAGATATATCATGGCTCCCATTTACATCGACAATCTGGTTCAGGCGATTATTCTGGCTGCCAAATCGGACAAGGCCCCAGGACAGTCATACAACATTATGGATGACGGGAAAATTGCCTGGCAGTCTTTTTTCAATTGGTTCTGCGAAGACATAAAATGTAAAAAGCCTGTGATGTCGGTGCCGTCCTGGTTGGCTTGGCCTATTGCCGGTGTCGTTGAAACTTTTTCCAAAGTGGCCAAAGTCAAAGAGCCTTTCGTGACCAAGTTCAGAATCCGGGCCGTGATGAAGGATTCCCACTATAGTATCAGGAAAGCCAAGGAGGATTTGGGCTACGATCCCCGGGTCTCGACCCGGGAGGGAATTCGAAGAACCGTGGAGTGGTACCGGGATTATATTTCATAGGGGAAATTAAAATGTTCAAATTGGGTGAGTCGGCGGTGCGTTGTTTGCTGGTGCGGCCGGAGTTTCTCGAAAACACGTTCTACAATCCGCGCGAGGTGTTTCAGCTGCTGGGCGGGTGCTCGGCAGCGCCGCCGCTGGGGCTTTTGACAGTCGCGGCACACCTGCCCAAACACTGGGAGCTCAAGTTCGTCGACGGCGACGTCGAACCCATCACCGACGCGCACCTCGATTGGGCGCAGGTGCTGATGATCACCGTGATGGGAACTCAGGAGCTGCCCATTCGACAACTCATCGAACGTGCGCACGCCCGTTCGGTGCCGGTGGTGGTCGGGGGCGCGGGGCCGGCGCTCCAACCAGGCCTCTTCAAGATGGCGGACTACGTGATGGCCGGCGAGGCCGAGCTCGCGTTGCCGAGTTTGATCGAAGATATCAAGGCTGGTGTTTCGAAGGGCACGTACCGGGGAGACGGCATGGTAGACCTCACCGACGCGCCGCTGCCGCGGTATGACATGGCGCGGCTCGACAAGTACCTCTTCGTGGGCTTGTGCGGCACGCGAGGGTGCCCTTTCGACTGCGAGTTCTGCGCACAGATCGAGATCTTTGGGCGCAAGCCGCGCTGCAAGCCGGCTGCGCGTATCATTGACGAGCACCAGGTCCTGTTCGATCTCGGTTACCGCGGGCAGATTGACTTCGGCTTCGACAACCTCATCGGCGACCCACACCAGATGGAGGAGACGCTGACGGCAATGCGGGAGTGGAACCGGTCGCACGGCTACCCCTTCTTCTACAGCACCGAAGCGACAATGAACCTCGCGAAGCTGCCGAAGATACTCGCGCTGATGCGCGACAACGATTTCCGCTACGTCTTCATGGGCATCGAAAGCGGCGACGAGGCGGTGCTCAACCTGGCGCACAAGGGGGTGAACACATCGATGCCGCCCGAGGAGGCGGTGCGTATCGTCAACTCGTACGGCATAGTGGTGAACACCGGCATCATTCTCGGCTTCGACGGCGAGAGCGACACCACGGCGGCGAAGGTGCTGGCGATGGTGCAGAAGACGGGTACGTTTCCTACGCTGGTGCTGCCGCTGCACGCGCTGCCGAACACGCAGCTCGCGAAGCGCATGGCGCGCGAGGGGCGGCTGTTCAAGAGTGGCGTCATTCAGAACCAGAACGATGACCGCACCGACACCGCGACGACAGGCCTCAACTTCGTGACGCAGCGACCGCGCACCGAGATTCTGCGTGATCTGGCACACGTGCTTGAGCAATTGTACCTGCCCGCGAACCACTTCGCGCGCACGAAGCTCGCCATAAAACAGCTCAATACTGCCCACAAGTTTTTTCCACCGCCCATGAAGGCGCTTCGGCTCTTACGAGCCGTCCTGCGCATCGTGGGGATGCTGGGGTTCGACCGCAAGACGGCGCCCCACTTCTGGCCGAGCTTCTTCCGCGCGCTGGTGACGAACCCCGGCTCACTCGAGATGGTGGTGGGCTTGGGGGCGATGAACGCCAACTACGCGAAGCAGTCAAAGTCATACGTGAAAGCGCTGCGGGAGCAGATCGCAGAAGTCGAGCGGGTCGGTGAGCATGCGTTCAACGTGAGCATGGGGGCCACCGGTGTCATCGAGGCCAACGTCTACTCGGGCCCTACCACCGATGGCTGAGCTTACGGGGTCGCATGGCATGGGGAAAACGGCAGAAGGCAGGCAACGGATGATGTTGTCTCCTGTTTGTAGATATGGAGATTGCCTCAATCGCACACATACTGCATATTAATTATAAACTTAATCTGCTAACAAGCTTTAAGGCCGTTTCAGATTGTCTCAATGAAAAATCAGCTTCCGATCTATCTGCCAATCAAAAAATTGCCTTTGGACACCTTAATCAACTGGTAGAAAGCCTTATGCCAGCATAATATAAAGGAGAATTTATGGATGTAAAAATGCCGGAAATTGAGCGGATGTATTTTGAGATAACCAACAGTTGTAATTTCAACTGTGAATTCTGTGCGAGCATGGTTTCAAAAAGGAAGAAACAGGTTATGGACTTTGAGATTTTTAAAAAAGGGGTGGACGAGATAGCGCAGCAAAAACTTTCAAAAATAGTGTGTTATCACATAGCAGGAGAGCCTCTTTTGTGTCCTCGGATTGCCGAAGCGGTTGCCTATACAAAAAGCAAAGGACTTAAGACCGAGATTACGACAAACGGGGCGTTGCTTACGCGGGAAAATGTGGAAAAACTAATAGAAGCCGGTTTGGACGAATTCTACCTTTCTATGCCGCTCAACGAAACCGAAGCTCTGATGCGCAGCAGCAGCCTGAACTTTAACGATTATTACAAAAATGTCATTGCCATGGCAAAACTTGTCGACCAATCGCATTCGCCGACGAAAATGAGGTTGCGGATTATGAACTATTACACGCAAAAACTCTTTGGCGTCGAGAACGAGAAAAGCATGAGTCAGCTGAAAAAGGAGTTTAAAGCTAGGCTTGAAAAATTCGTCGGAGACCTGGTAGGTTCTTTGGGAGTACAAATTCCTGCGCAAAAGCTAAAAGACGTCTTGGAAAAAATAAATTCTCTCAACCCCGAGGTATTATGGATAACGAACAATGTCTGCATAGAAACACGGCTGTTTATCGATTGGAAGAGGATATTCGATAGCACCAAAAAACCGGTAAAAATCGGATTCTGCGGGGCGGCATTTACCAATGTCGGGGTTTTGTCAAACGGGGAAGTGGTTATTTGCTGTGCCGATTACGAAGGCGTGACATCGCTGGGGAATTTGGTTTCTCAATCCCTTACCTCGCTTCTGCATTCGCAAAAAGCACAAGAAATCGTGAAAGGCTTTCAACGCTATCGAGTGACCAATCATTTTTGCCAATTATGTCTCGGAGGACAAAATTTTGTGGAATCATATCTAAAAGGCCTGGTATCCATTTATTTATTTAAAATACAGGCAGCTCATAAAACAAAAGAAATCTACTTATTTGATTGTTCGAGCAAAGCATCATAATTTTCGCCCGATGAGGCGGTTGTTTTTGTCTTCATCTCTCCGGTTGAAATCCACGGAACCTATTTGCCCATAGGCCAGGAAGTTCATATTAATTACCATTCCAACTTTTTCGCCTGGATTGATAAAGAACTGGCCTCACCAAAGAGGGTTTGTCTGCTACAAATTTTATGATGTATTATTTATTGGTATTTTTTATAAAACTAAAGTAGGGTTGCGCAAAATTTTTGGAAATACCAACCAGACATATTAATTGTTGGAATATATGGAGATGACAATGACGATTGATCCTAAAGTCATGCAGATATTAGACTCTGCTCAAGAAGGTAGAGCCCCATCGAAGGCGGATTGTGTATACCTTTTGCAATTTCATGAAACATCGCTGGAAGCTGGGCTTCTTCGTATAATAGCGGACGCAACTTCGAGAAGACGTTTTGGTAATAAAGGCATTGTTTTGGGGCAAATTGGTGTGGAAATTGCTCCCTGTCCAGGTAAATGTAAGTTCTGCAGCTTCGGGGAAGGCCATACCCAACTTGTACCAAATGTGATGTCAGATAAAGACATACTTCAGAGTGCCACTAAATTTACATCTTCTGGTGATCTCTATGCCCTATTCCTAATGACTATGCACACATTTGATTTTTCACGTCTTATCAACACGGTTCGGATTATTCGCGATCGTATTCCATCTGAAACACAGATTATCGTCAATGTCGGTGATTTTGATTATAGTCAAGCTCTTGACCTTAAGGCTGCTGGTGTGAGCGGTGCGTACCACGTGTGCCGACTCCGAGAAGGTATTGACTCTGCGCTTGAACCAGAGCAGCGGAAGAAAACGATCTGTAATATAAAGGATAGCGGAATGGATTGGTATTTCTGTTGTGAGCCGATTGGCCCGGAGCACACCCCTGAAGAACTGGTGGAACAGATTTACATGGGCATCGAATACGGATGTTTCCAACATGCTGCAATGCGGCGTGTTTACATCGCTTCGGCACCTTTGGCCCATTACGGACAAATATCTGAACTTCGCCTTGCGCAGGTCTGTGCGGTTGTAACGCTTGCGACATTGGGATGCTCTGAAACAAGGAGTATTGCTATACACGAACCAAACCAGCTTGGACTTACTTCTGGGGCAAACACAGTTTATGCGGAGACAGGAGCCAATCCCAGAGACATGGTGCAGGACACATCCGGACACCGAGGACGTGATATTAATGATTGTAAGCTGATGCTCTATGAGGCTGGTTTCGAAAGCCTCTTAACGTCTCCCAAGGGATCGATACCTCTTACAGAAGTATACAAATAGAAAAAAGTTCCAACAAAGTACATCCAACCGATCGCTGCGTTCCGGCTCGTTTTTACATTGCACCTTTCAAATCGTAATTTACAACGTCACGACTTTTCGTTGATGCCCACAAATAGAGCGCTGCCCTCAATACCGGCCGCTTCTAATATTTTGCTATCAATGAATTGGAAGTGTGAGTTTTTGTTTGTTTTGACCGGCTTTAGCTTTATAGAGTTCAGGGTAAGCTATTTTCCACATCACCAAGCCTCCGAACACAAAGGATACATCCCGAAAACCTTTCTTTGCTAAGTAATATGCCACAATAGGAGCACTGTAACCGGATTGGCATATTACGATTATCCGTTTATCCTTCGGAAGTACCGGTAAATATTTTTGAAAATTTATAAATGATCCTTCGTAAGAATTGGGTAACGCCTTGGTGAGTTTCCTTTCGATCGGCCATCGAATGTCAAAAATAAAATTATTCTTGTTAAAGACCATGTCTTCATCAAATTGAGCAGGAGAGATTGACATTGCCTCTGACTTTTTTTCAGTTATATAATCACAAATAACATCTAAGGCATATTTGATGCTCTTTTGGGACGTCCAGGCAGAAAAACTAAAGCGGATCGTTTCACGGGTTTCCTCCGGAAGAAGGCCAATAGCCTTTAAAACATGAGAGGGAGCATCTTCCTGGGTGTTACAGGCAGATCCTGCCGATACAGAGATGCCATAATAATCTAACATGCTCATCAGCATAGCATTGTTGATTCCAGGGAATCGGATGCTAATGGTATTGGGCAGACAATTCTCGGGAGGGGAATTCACAATAATATCGTCTTTAATTTTTTTTATTTCAGCAATAAAAAATTTTTTTAAATCCAACAGCTTTTTTTCCTGATGCAGCAGCCAATCTACATTTTTTAAAGCAACGGCAAATCCGGCAATATTGTGTAATCCTTCGGTTCCTGCCCTTAAGCCCTGTTCCTGATGTCCGCCATGAATCAAAGGTGAAATGGGCACTCCTTGTTTGACATACAGGGCACCAATCCCTTTAGGACCATGAATTTTATGGGCAGAAAAAGTGGCATAGTCCATTCCCATTTCCGTTACATCGACCTTTATTTTCCCCAATGCCTGCACACAATCACATAAGGCCAGGATGCCATTGGCATGAGCCAGATTGGTTATTTTAGCAATATCTTGAATTGTGCCTATTTCGTTGTTTGCGAGCATGCAACAGATTAAGAAAGTATCGTTATCAATCATTTTAGCCAATCCGTTTATGTCCACCCGGCCAAAACGGTCTACGGGACAGAATTGGATTGAGAACCCCTTATCAGCTAAGTATTCTAAAGGTTTAAGTACCGATGAATGTTCGATTTGTGTTGTGATGATCTTCTTTTTATCAGGGTAAAAGTGTTCAGCTAACGATTTAATTACGGTATTGTTGGCTTCACTGGCGCAACCGCAGAAATAAATTTCCTCAGCAGAAGCATGAATAACTTGGGCAAGCATTTCTCTTGAATTTTCAAGAATCATTGCCGAGTTCCTGGCGGTTCGGTAAAGAGAGGAAGGATTACCAAAATTATTTTTCAAAACCCGGTTAATCTGTTTTCTCACTTCGGGCGAAACCATAGTGGTCGCATTATTATCCAGGTAAACCTGCCGTCTGAAACGAAACATAAATTTCCTTTTACTACATCTTTAAGTCATGGATTATTCGGATTTCAATTCCTAACCAGATAAATATCCCCCCTTAAAAACTTAGAACATTCCAACATTGACTTGATTTCGATAAAATAAATTGTAATTGCAAAAGGGGATTGTTTGTCCGTTAGGCATAATATAGTGAATGCAGCATTTCTGAACCCGGGATACGTCATATGTATGGCGATCCATGAATGAATGGACACTTACCTGTTTAACGACCCTTTTTTCTACTTCGATTTGGTCTTGCCCTTTTAAAGAATTGATTGTTTCTATTAAATTTTTAATGGTTTCTTTGGGGACATTGACGTACGTTGAGCAGCTCCATATATCTTCTAGTATAGGTTTTAGTCCAACCGTAAACAGATCCGCATTTACCCTTGCTCTGTTCTTAAACAGGTCTAAGTAGTCGTGGACATTAACAAGCCTGCTTATGGGTATTGATTCCAATTTGTCATTCAACAGTATATATGTGGCTGCGCCGCAAAAAGCGTGATGACAGGGGATAGCAAAGAAATCAGATTTCTTTAAGAATCCTTTGGTTTGAGTTTCTATAATATCGAGAGCATCTGAAGTAGTGATGCGGTCATCCAGGTTCACATCCTTGGTATCGGACCCTCTTCCGGTATAAAAAACAGGTTGTATTGACACACAAGAACAAGCACGACTCTTCAGCATGTGTTGAATGAGTTTATCAATTTCTCCTTCATTAACGCCCTTCATCAGCACTGGAACCAATATATAGGGAATTGAATATTTTTCCAGGTTCGCTAATGCTTTCATCTTCACCGAATGTAGATCTTTATTGCGAATTTTAAGATAAACCTCCGGAGAAAATCCATCAAACGACAAATATATAACTGCTCCATGGTCTTTAAGCTTTTTGACAAAATCTTCATCCTCTCCTATTCGTATCCCATTGGTTTGAACTACAGGAAACTGTAAAGTAGGAATCATACTTTTGGCAATGTCTATCAATTTAAACAACTCAGGATGAAGGGTGACCTCGCCTCCATTTAAAAAGATCATTTCCGGACTTTCTTCAAATGTTTTAAGATGAGATATCATTTTTGTAAAAGCATCGATGCTCACATGATACTGGTTTTTACTATCGGCAAAACAAATGGGGCAGGAAGTATTGCAGAAATCCGTTATATCTATTTCGGGAATACAGGTATGTTGTTGATGATCGGGGCAAATACCACAATCATCAGGGCATCCTTTTTCGACCTTTCCATGAATAGCTTTAGGGAAAGCGCCCCCTTTGCCAATTCTCATGGCTTCTAATGCCCATTGTGCATCTCCTTGAATCTTTACTTCGCTATGTCCATGGGCAGGGCAGAATTTTCTAAAATATAATTTATTGTCCCGCATAATGATCTGTGCATTAACGATTTTTAAACATACGGGACATGTACTTCTTGTCATCCCTAGATAGTTGTGCCCACCGTCTCTTTGTCCGGTAAAACCAGCCTGAGATAATTTTAAGTCTGAATTGTTCATGATTTTTCCTCCACTATGTTATTTTTATATTTCAACGATAAGTCATTCTTGGTTCAATTATTTTTTTTCGATAATTCTAAATTGGGAATAAATGCCGGCGTTAATTTTCGATAATGTTCATATCTACTGCCAAAAATTGCAATTAAATAATCCTCTTCTCTTCGGATGAAAAATTTAAAAACCTGATATACGAATATAGTCGAAATTAAGCCTAAAAAGGAATTAAAAAGCAAACAGAATGCGGGGTATACACAAAAAATGAGTGAAGAATATCTGGGATGACGGACATACTTGTAAGGGCCGTCGGTTATAAATTCTTTGTTTTGCTTCAATAATGCTAAATGTTTAAATGATACTGCGTATATTATAATTGCTAAAGAAAATAGAAAAACAGCTAAGCCTATTTGTATGGGCCTCTGAATTTTCAATATATCTAATCCTAGTTTATTTTCGACTGTAAGTGCGATTATTAAAATAATTGCACTTACAGTCGATGCATGATTGCCTTGTCCGAATAAATCATAGAGTTTGATGTTTCTTATATCCATATCATCGTTCTTATCATGGTCATTTAAGTAAGACCAATAAAAAAACATCGAGGCTTCTTATTTCCATGCCGGGGGAATTTATTCTTGCCCCAGCTTTTGTTGCATCCATGCTTTTATTGTGTGGCACCTATAATCTTAAACTTAAAAAAAAGATATAAAATTTACGTTAAATCATTCAAATTTTTAATACTTATTTGTAAAAATTAACCTTATTCATTTATATAAAATAACAACACTTGTTGTTTTTTCTTTAGTAAAGTGTTTATTATATTTAAGTTTTAAATTGGATTATCTTAGCAGAAGGAATAAAAAAGCCCAAATAGATCATTTAGGAGGCATCATGAAAATTTTCAGATCAACATTACTTGTGGCGCTATGCGAAGCTGATCCGGGATGGAAAGGCATTAAGGATATTGACCGAAAGGGTGATGTTAGTGGGCTTATCGCACAGGCCAACCGACAGATTGCAGATGCCGATTCAAAGGAAAAACTGACTGACCTTATCCGTACCTATGAGCAGGTGCTGGAGATTGAGCCGGCGAATTATGAGGCACTCTGGAGCCTAGGACGATATTACTTGCTGATGGGTATGGCATACTCTGACAGCGTGAAGACCAAAGAAGAATGCTATACTAAGGCAATACAAATGTGCGAACGTGGCATGTACACCAACAGTGGGTTCAAAAAACTTGTCGATGAGGGTACACCAATCTGTGATGCCGCTTCCGTTTTGACCATTCGCGAGATTGAAGCCATGGACTACTGGTATTCATCGGTTGCAAATCGTTTTTCGGAATGTATGAATACAGTGGAGAAGATCCTTAACACACGCGATGTTAGGGGAACTAAAAAAATGCTTGGTCACATGATGGCGATTAATCCCGCGTGGGCTGGAGGCCATCCATATTGCTTAGTGGCAACCTATTACGCTGTACTTCCATCTTTTATGGGAGGCGATTTAAAGAAGGCTTCTGAATTTTTCAACAAGGCCGATGAAGTGGGGACCGAATGGCTGTATGTTAGGTTCTTGCGGGCCAAGTTTCTTCACACGAAAACGGGAAATCGTGAGGCTTTCCGGAAAGATCTGGAGTGGGTGTTAGCACAGGATCCGCACAAGGCGCTTAGTCCTTATCCGTGGAATGTTTATTTCCAGAGAGAAACGAAAAAAATGCTGGATCAAAACAAATAGCCTGGTACAGAGTGCGCAGTTACGATCCAAACTTGTAAATAAGCTATTGAGGATTTATCATGAAGAAAAATAGATGTGCAAACTGCAGGATGAGATCTCATTACGATAAAAAACCGGATTGTATATTTAGCAAAATATGGAAATGGCATATCACTTGGTGTCCGGGATGGAAATCATATCTCAGGTCTCTGCCTGCAGATGAAAAAAATGAAATAATTAAAAAATACAGATGAAAGAAATAATTGGGTAGTTTCCCTATTCCCGGCTTACCATTAAATTGTATCTATTCCGGATTGAAAATCCTGCATTTTTGTCGCTGATTCTTTGGCTTCTCTTTCATAATACTGGGAAATATTTTGCGCTTTAAAACCATTTGTGGTAAACGACGCACTGTTCTGATTAGGGGAAACAGCGAAGGAAAAGTGTATGCTCAGGAAAACAGGCATAATCGAAGATAGACGTTACCTGTTGCATTCGGCCGGTTTCTGCCATCCGGAAAGTCCGGAGAGGTTGGCGGGAATTTACGAAATGCTTGATAATCCGGCAATGTCCTGGAAGTTCACCCAAATCGAGGCACGGGAAGCAACACATGATGAAATAGCCACTATTCATTCACCGTCATATATTAATTTCATTGCGAGTACTGACGGCAAAGATTATGTGATGCTTGATCCCGATACAATAACCAGCCCGGATACTTATTTCATTGCCAAACTTGCCGTAGGCGGCGTGTGCAATGCCGTTGATCAAGTGTTGGATGGTACTGTGGACAATGCTTTTGCCTTTGTCCGTCCTCCCGGTCATCACGCGGGAAAGGAGAACGCGGCCGGTTTTTGTATTTTTAATAATGTTGCCATAGCAGCGATGCATGCCATTTTGAAGCATCGCCTGAAAAGAGTTATGATAGTCGATTGGGATTTGCACCATGGCAATGGTACTCAGAGTATTTTTTACAAGGATCCGCGGGTTTTATATTTTTCCGCGCATCAGTATCCATATTATCCGGGTACGGGAAGTTTGCAGGAAATTGGCCAGGGCAAAGGCGAGGGTTACACGATTAACGTTCCCATGCAGTCAGGAGCGGCAGATGCTTCCTATGTAAATATATTCCGTAAAATTTTAGAACCTGTGGCTATTGAGTATAAACCTCAATTAGTGCTTTTGTCTGCCGGGTTTGACGCTTATTTTAATGATCCTTTGGGTGGCATGCGGATAACGCCGGATGGCTTTGCCGCCTTGACGCGGATATTGCTGGATATCGCGGATAAGTGCTGCAAGGGGCGTTTTGTAGCCGTGCTGGAAGGCGGTTATCATGTTGCGGGTTTGGCCAAATCAGCAAAATGTGTTTTGGAAGAGATGCTGGATGAAAATCATTTTTCGCAAGAAAATTTTTCTGCACTCGAGCAGGATATTGATGAAAACACCGATCGTCTCATTCGGCAGGTTACTTCTACTATCAGACCTTTTTGGAAGGCATTTTAATACCAAGTTGCTTTCAAACATTAAGGGTTGAATTTTTGAAAGCTTACTTGGTATTATACAAAATCAATAAATTTCTTAATGTCTGATACCTAATTAGTATAAGGAGGAATACAATTGAAGCTTAGCAGTAAGGAAGTTGAGTATGTGGCGCGTCTGGCGCGTCTGGAAATAACGGATAAAGAAACCGAAAAGTTCACAGCCCAGCTCAACGATATTCTGGGCTACATCGACAAGCTTAATGAGCTAAATACCGATGGTGTGGAACCGATGAGTCACGCGATTGCCGTTACTAATGCTTTTCGCGAGGATAAGATAGTGGATTCGATTGGTATCGAGAAGGCTCTGGCCAACGCGCCGGACGGACGAGGCGAATTTTTTCGTGTACCTAAAGTAATAGATTGAGGAATTTATGGAACTAAATCAGTTAACAATTCACGAGTTGCAGGGAAAGATCAAAAATGGAGAGACATCCGCGGTAAAGATCACGGAGTCTGTCTTTCAAAGAATTGACGCAGTGGAAGAAAGAGTGCATTCTTATATTCGCCTGCTGAAAGAAGAAGCGCTGGCCGCTGCCACCAAAGCCGATGAGCTTATAAAAAAGGGGGAAATAAAACCCTTAACCGGAATTCCCATCGCGCTCAAAGACATTGTCTGCACTAAAGGCATTCCGACAACTTGCGGCTCGCACATATTGCATAACTTCGTGCCGCCTTACGATGCGACAGTTGTAGAGAAGCTGCGCGATGCCGGAGCGGTTTTTGTCGGTAAGGCCAACATGGATGAATTTGCCATGGGTTCTTCCACGGAAAATTCATATTTCGGTCCGACGCGCAATCCGTGGGATTTGGAACGCATCCCCGGTGGTTCCAGCGGCGGGTCGGCCGCGGCAGTTGCCGCCGATGAATGTATTGCTTCGATCGGTTCGGATACCGGCGGCTCTATCCGCCAGCCAGCCGCTCTCTGCGGCGTTGTAGGTCTGAAGCCAACATACGGCCGTGTCTCGCGTTTCGGGTTGGTTGCTTTTGCTTCCTCTCTGGATCAAATTGGTCCGTTTACCAAGGATGTGGAAGATTGCGCCATCATGATGAATGTGCTGGCTGGTTACGACCCGAAAGAATCAACCTCTGTACCAGCGGAAGTGCCCGATTATCGTCAGTTTGCCGGCCGTGATATTAAGGGGTGGAAAATCGGTGTCCCTAAAGAATATTTTATTGAAGGCATAGATCCGGCAGTAAGCGCGGCAATCCAAAAAGCCATTGGCGTGATTGAAAAATGCGGTGGGAAGTGTGTAGAAATTTCTTTGCCTCATACGCAGTATTGTCTGGCGGTGTATTATATTATTGCTCCGGCAGAAGCCAGCTCCAACCTTGCACGCTATGATGGTGTCAAATATGGTTTTAGAGTATCTGACGGCAGTTCTCTTTTGGATATGTATAAAAGAACAAGAATGCAGGGATTCGGCGCTGAAGTAAAAAGAAGAATTATGATCGGCACCTATGCTTTATCCGCCGGTTATTACGATGCGTATTACGGAAAAGCTTCCCAGGTGCGGGCTTTGATCAAACGGGACTTTGAAGAGGCCTGGAAAAAATGCGATGTGATCATTACACCGACAACGCCCACTCCGGCTTTTAAGATCGGTGAAAAAACGGACGATCCTCTGCAAATGTATCTGTCCGATATTTTCACAATTTCCACAAATCTGGCGGGGATTCCCGGGATTTCCGTTCCCTGTGGTTTTACCTCCGGAGGCTTGCCCATCGGAGTGCAGTTTTTGGCCGGTCACTTTGAAGAGGGGAAATTAATTCAAATTGCCGCAGCTTACGAGAAAAACGCGCAAATTGAAAAAAGGAGGCCGAAACTATAATGGAGTTTGAAACAGTTATCGGGTTGGAAGTCCATGCCCAGCTTTTAACGGATACGAAAATATTTTGCGGCTGTTCCACCAAATTCGGGGGAGCGCCCAACAGCCATACTTGCCCTGTTTGTTTAGGACTGCCGGGGGTTCTGCCGGTTTTAAATAAAAAAGTGGTGGAGTTCGCCATGAAGATGTCTTTGGCGACAAACTGTGAAATCAATAAATCCTGCAGCTTTGCGCGGAAAAATTATTTCTATCCCGATCTGCCCAAGGGTTACCAGATTTCGCAATTTGCATACCCGCTCTCCGAACATGGCTATGTATTTCTGGATGTGGATGGAGCGCAAAAGAAAATCGGCTTGACTCGTATTCACATGGAAGAAGACGCCGGCAAGCTGATGCATGATGAGCATAATCCGGTGAGTTATGTTGATTTGAATCGCGCCGGCGTTCCACTCATCGAAATCGTCAGCGAGCCGGATATGCGATCACCCGCGGAAGCGGCGGATTATTTAAAACGCCTGCATGAAATTCTGGTATATCTTGAAATTTGCGATGGCAATATGGAAGAAGGCTCATTTCGCTGCGATGCCAATGTGTCAATCCGTCCTAAGGGGCAGAAGGAATTCGGCACTCGCGCGGAGCTTAAGAATATGAATTCGTTTCGTAACGTGCAGCGCGCGCTGGAGTATGAAATTAAGCGGCAGCAATATCTTGTGGAAAACGGAGAAAAGGTTGTGCAGGAAACGCGGCTTTGGGATGACGCTTCGGGTACCAGCATTTCCATGCGCAGCAAGGAAGAAGCTCACGATTATCGCTATTTTCCCGATCCCGATTTAGTGCCGATTCTGGTTGATGATGCGTGGGTGAAAAAAATTCGAAAAGAATTGCCGGAACTGCCGCTGGCCAAGCGGGAGAGATTTCTTAAAGATTATCAGATTCCGGAATATGACGCAGGTGTGCTCACAGCCGATAAGGCTCTGGCCCAGTATTATGAGGATGTGGTCAATCTTTGTGACAAACCGAAACAGGCCAGCAACTGGGTAATGGGCGATGTGTTGAGATTTCTCAATGAGGATAAGCTCGATATCCGTAAATGTCCGATTACAGCCGGGGCGCTCGCCGACATGATCAAGTTGATTGAAGCAGGCACAATTAGCGGCAAAATGGCTAAAGACATCATTTCCGACATGTATAAAACCGGCAAGTCGCCGCAGAAGATCATTGAAGAAAAAGGCCTGGTGCAGATTACCGATGAAGGCGAACTGGCTAAGACCATCATCTCTATCATTGCAGCCAATCCCGGTCAACTTGCGGATTATCGCGGCGGCAAGGAAAAACTCTTCGGTTTTTTTGTCGGTCAGGTCATGAAAGCGACCCAGGGGAAAGCAAATCCGCAACTGGTTAATGACATGCTTAAAAAGATGCTTGCCGGATAATCACGGGTATGTTTCCAAAGCAAGCTGCGGAAAAATATTCCGTAGCAAATTGTCCCACTTAACTTCACACGTGGGATAATTCCCAATAGCCTGTGGCTATTGGATAGTTCGTCCCGCAAATTTCAGTGCGCTACACTTCTGAAACTTGGGACTCACTACGACTAACGCTTTAAACCTATAGTGACCTTTAGGTTATTCACTCCATTTGTTTTCAGCGAGTCTCATTAAATTGGAGTTTCACAATGATAAAAACTATTTCCTGGGAAAATAATACAGTTGTTCTGATTGATCAGAATGCTTTGCCGCAAATCGAACAGCATGTGGTCTGTAAGAATTACCGGCAGGTTATTTCCGCGATTAAAGATTTGACCGTGCGCGGTGCGCCCGCCATCGGCGTTGCCGCCGCGATGGGTGTGGCGCTGGGCGCTCTTTGTATTTCAACAATTGATGCCGAAAAATTCCGCAAACAAATTATTATCATTTGTGATCATATTGCCGGTGCCAGGCCAACAGCCCGCAATCTTTTCTGGGCTTTGGAGCGCATGAAGAAGTCCATGAATGGTGCTATTCGCTCCGGGAAACAAAATTTAGCGGCCCAACTGGTTAAAGAAGCCAAACTCATTTGCGCCGAAGATATAACTATTAACCGTCAAATGGGGAAACATGGCAGCGCGCTTCTTGACGACGGCGATAATGTTTTAACTCACTGTAATGCCGGAGCGCTGGCTACGGCCGGTTACGGAACCGCGCTGGGCATTATCCGTGCTGCCCATGAACAGGGCAAAAAGTTGCTTGTTTATGTTGATGAAACCAGGCCTGTTATGCAGGGGGCAAGGCTTACCGCGTGGGAGATGCAAAAGGAAAAAATCCCTGCCACCCTGATCACGGACAGCATGGCGGGATTCCTGATGCAGCAGGGTAAGATTAACAAGATTATTGTCGGTGCGGATCGCATTGCCGCCAATGGTGATACGGCCAATAAAATCGGTACTTATTCTCTGGCCGTTTTAGCAAAAGCTCATGGTATTCCTTTTTATGTGGCCGCCCCTCTTTCCACATTTGATTTTTCTTTAAAGACAGGTGCGGAAATTCCTATCGAAGAAAGAAGCGGCACGGAAGTAACACATTTTCGGGGGATTGCCACCGCACCACGGGGAATGAAGGTTTACAATCCGGCCTTTGATCTGACACCGGCCTCTCATATAAGCGCGATTATTACTGAAGAAGGAATTATGAAAAAACCTTACCGGACTTCACTTGCCCGCATTGCCAGGAAAAATAAATTATGAAATTATTGCTTTTTGATTTTGACGGCGTTCTTGTAGATTCTTTAGATGTTTATGAAAAAACCGTGACCCTATGTCTTGCAAAAATCAACCAGCCTCTGAAGCGAGGCAGACAAGAGTTTTTGGAATTATTTGATGGCAATTTTTATGAAATGCTGGCGCAAAAAGGTGTGGATCTGGATAAATTTATGACGACTTCCGTGGATATCCTTTCGCAGGTTAATTACAGAGAGATAAAGCCTTTTGACGCAATGCGGCCGGTTTTGCAAGAGCTGAAAAAGAAACATTGCCTGATCGTCATTTCTTCCAATGACACGCCGACCATCCGGGAAGCGCTGCGCCTGTATGGATTCGAAGATATATTTCAGGAAATACTAGGCTCCGATTTCATGCTCAGCAAAAAAGAAAAAATACTCTACGCTATTAAAAAATATTCGGTTATGCCGTCAGATATTTATTATATCGGTGATACCATTGGCGACATTAAGGAAGGAAAACAGGCGGGAGTAAGAACCATCGGCATCACCTGGGGCTGGCATGACAAGACAAAAATGGTCTTGTCCAATCCCGATTATCTTTTTGACGATCCTCAAGATTTACTGCAATTGAACTGATGCCAATTTTCCCAAGTGTTTCCACATATAGCAAAGTCTTGTTTATGACGGGAAGATCAATCTTTCGCCTGTCCCGTTTATATTACTTTATATTTCGTTGGATGTTCAACCTTCTTCGGAGCGCGTCGGCTTCCTCTCCGAAAATATTGTCCTGCAGTTCTCGTATCGCCGCCGCTTTTTTATCAGCGGCGATTTCGGGATCATTCATGATTACTTTTTCCCGGGCGTAGTAATCGGCTTCTCTTTTTCTGTCCATTTCCAGTTCTTCATCAACTTGTTCCAGTCTGGTGATTTGGTCGGATGAAAAATAATCCCTTCGGAATTCCTTTAATTTTTCCATGCGTTCGCCCGCCGGCAATTCTTCAAGGTCCTTTTGATAAAGGGCCTGCTTCTCCTGATATTTCGAGTATTTTTCAGGATCATCCTTCGGAGGTCCTTCAATCAAAGCGGCATCCGCTCCCAACATATCTTCTTTTAAAGCGTTTATTCGCTTTTCTTTTTCAGCGCCGTACAGGTCCGGGTCCAACTTGATGCTATTTTTTCTGATGGTATATTCATCTGCCTTAACTTCAGCCCCCCACATCGCGTCCGCGACCTCAACACCCCAAACCTCTCTTCTGTAATCCTGGACAGATTGCAGATACAGAAGCAGCTCATCTGCGGTTCTCGGCTCCGCCCATGATTTCGCCTTCTCCGTGATGGCGGCTTCATAATCCGTGAACTTTTCATAAAGCGCAAATATTTCGTCAGCCTTATCGGGGTCCATGACGGAATGAAGATATTCTCTTACAGCCTTGAGATGTTCTTCCCGGCTGATATATTTTATCTCCCTCTGGAGAAATTTAAAATACTTTACCGTATATGAATTAATAATTTCTTTGGAAAAATATTTGCGAGGATTTTCATTATCCAACTCAATCGGGAGATCTTTTAAAAATATCTTCACATCTTGGAGCGGTATCTTTTGGTTTAAACTGATAATATTAACGGGAGCCGCCTTCAGCTGTTTTGAATAGAGTAGATATCCAATTATACCAACAGCTAAAATAACCAATCCCATTATTACGATTTTTTTCTTTTTCATGCATTGACCCGTAATATATTTTTTTATACTAAAAGAGCCGCACGGCTCCAGCTTGTGGCGGGGGGCAATACGGCTCTTTATTGAAAACTATTTACTTTCAGAATGTATTTTGTATTAATACCCACGGGTTTTAAGATCAGCTACCACACCCTTCAAAAAATTAGGAGGGTCATACCCAGGTGTAGGCAAGATTGAAGGCCGGACAGCCGCGGTATGATTAACACCGCCGAGAAACGAACAACCGGAAACAACACCTTTAAACTCTCCCCACTGTGCGGAAGTTGTGGAAACAAGTCCATCATTGTCACCATCATAGGGTTTTATAATTTTCCATGTTGCCAATAATATACCACCACCTAATGCGTTGGTAATCTTGTATGCGTAGCTTTGATAATAGACATCTTTCATATTTGGCGTATTAGGATTAAACACATTAATCATGTTGGACCTTACCATGTCGTATCCATTTGCGATAGTGTTGCCATTGACATCACCCATAACCAATGAGAATATCAAATCAAGTGTGGCTCCAACAAGGCCTTCTAATCGGTCAGGAATAATATCCATGGCCAAATCAGCTATTACACTTCCACGGTGTGGCCCTGCAAGACTTGTATAACTTTCAACCATTGGAGCCATACCGAGGTTTGATATTGCGTATCTAGTGTAAATCGTGCCATGTGAGTGAGCAATTACATTCACTTTACCTTTACCACTTAACGCCAAAATCTCCAGGACTTGCCTTTTCCAGGCAATTGCCTTATTGACGGTGGAGTCCATGGCGTTCACTTTGGTGATATATACAGCGGCGCCGTTATTTTCCAACGTGCCGGGAGTCTTTCCCCAATAAGGGGTGATGCCGTCAGCTTGCCTACCCATCCCATGAGCAAGGACTACAGGATATTTTGTCGCGCACTTGTCGCTCTTGGCTATTGAAATCCCGGGTAAAGCAATCAAAAGGGCTACGATAACTATGAATATTTTTTTCATGATCTCCTCCGAAAAGTAAAATACCGACCAGACAGTTAATAATCTTTTGATAAGGTATTGCTTTTCACGGGCGGAGTATAGGAGGGCTGTTTTTTCTTGTCAAGGGATATTTTGCATTTGACAACCCCCTACAAATATTGACGGAAATAAAATCATATGCTACACCTAATCATCTAATGGTCGCATCTGAAGGAGGGGAGATTATGCTTTTTACTGATTTTGATACAATTGAAGGCGCCCTCATTGGCAAACCCTTTGAACGGGAATTAAAAATCATTATGTCCCCACAGACGGATGCGCACATCAAAAATTTTACCCTCATACTTTCCACGCTGGCACCGGACGGCGGTTGTACCGACATCCATAGCCATGACGAAGGGGGCGAGTTGATGATTTTTATGAGCGGACAGGGCAAGGCCTGGCTCGAGGGCAAAGAATATGAACTCAAATCGGGAGTGGCTCTGTATGCACCTCCTGGTATGGTGCATAAGACGCTCAACACAGGGGAAAATCCCCTCGTAATTGCTTGTGTATTTATTCCTGCTGTTTCCACCGAGTATATCACGGCAAATATCTCAGCCGCAAAGAAGGCGGCAGACAATGCAAAATAATCAACTTTTTATTTAAGGGGATATCCCATGTCTATGAATAAAATAATCATAACTGCCGCGCTTACCGGCGGAATACACGCCAAAGAAGTGAACCCCGCCCTGCCCGAACAGCCAGACGAGATTATTCAGGACGCGTATAACTGCTACAATGCCGGTGCGGCCATCGTGCACCTGCACGCCAGGGATGCGAACGGCAAGGGGGTCAGCGATCCCCGGATTTTTTCAGAAATCAACAGGGGAATCAGGAAGCGTTGTCCCGTTGTAGTCCAGAACACAACAGGAGGACCCGGTATACCAATCAGGGACCGCCTGACGGCACTTGATGCGGAGCCCGAGATGGCATCGCTGAATATGGGCTCGATAGTGTTTTTCGCCGGCAGGGAGAAAAGGGAAGTCACGTTTTTCAATCTGCGTTCGGAAATTGAGGCATTCTCCGCGGAAATGCTGAGTCGTGGCGTCAAACCCGAGATGGAAGTGTATAATCCGTCGATGTTCGGTGAGGTGGAGAATCTCATCGCGCGGGATCTGATAAAAAAACCATATTATATTAATCTGGTGATGGGGGTTGAAGGCATGGGGGGCTTCAAGGGCACGCCTGAAAATTTCGTTACCATGAAGTCTTTGCTCCCGGCCGGATCGATCTGCAATGTGACCGGGATCGGCAAGTGGCAAATGTCGATGAATGTCATGGCCATTATTTCAGGGTGCCATGCCCGTGTAGGGCTCGAAGACAACGTCTATTACCGGAAAGGGGAGCTGGCGAAATCGAATGCCTGCTTTGTCGAGCGGGTGGTGCGGATTGCGCGCGAGATAGGGAGAGAGATCGCGAGCCCCGATGAGGCAAGAAAAATCCTGGAGTTAAAATTGTCAGCATAGAATGTTTACCGGAAAGTAAAAAGGTGGGAATCATGAAAATTGCGATTGTCAATGAAGTGAGTGCCGTCGCGCAAAATGGCGCACTGCTGTCAGCGCTTGAAGGCAGAGGGCACACGATTATAAATGCGGGTATGAAGACGGCCTCGGATTCGCCCGAACTTACATACCTCAACACAGGGTTCCAGGCGGCTTTGCTCCTTAATTCCGGAAGGGCAGACTTTATCGTTGGCGGATGTGGCACAGGCGAAGGATTTTTAATTTCTGTCATGCAATATCCGAATGTCTTCTGTGGGCATATTACAAATGACTTGGATGCATGGCTGTTTGCTCAAATCAACGGCGGAAACTGCGTGTCGCTGCCGCTTCTTTACGGATATGGCTGGGCGGGAGATGTCAATCTGAAATTCATATTCGACCGGCTCTTTAGCGTCCAATTCGGGATCGGCTATCCGGAGCATCGGCGCGAATCGCAGAAGAAAAGCCGCGAGCTGCTTACAGCAGTTTCCCGCGCCACTCACCGAAAATTCAGTGAAATCGTTGACGAGATCGACGAGGTGGTGATTCGTCCCGTCTTGGAATTTCCCGGTTTCTTGAAAATCCTGGACATTGATACCCTCGGCGACGAAGAACTGAAAAAATCCCTGAAGAAAAGAGTTTGATAAGGAGCGCATGATGGATGACAAGCAAAGAATTGCACGAGCGAAAATCCTCATAAACCATCCTGACCTGGAAACGGCAATCGCATCCGGGGCCATGGAGAAGTTCCAGGATATCAGTGTTTCGGAGGCCATTGTCCTCGGTCTTTTGCGGCAGGGCGTCAACACGTATATCGGCATCTTCGGACATGGCACAACGGACATCGGAGAGGTACTGAGGGTCTATGAGGAACACGGACTAGTAAAAACGTTCAACGTCAGGCATGAAACCGCTGCGGCGCACGCGGCGACTGCACTCAAGGCGCTCACCGGGAAGACCGCTGCGGTGATAACTTCCATTGGCCCGGGCGCATTGCAAGCCTTTGCGGGATCACTCTGTGCCGCGTCCAATGGCCTGGGGGTGTACCATATCTACGGTGACGAGACGACACACGGTGAGGGATTCAATATGCAGCAAATCCCCCGGGACGAACAGGGGCTGTTTCTGAAGCTCTGCAGCGTTATGGGTAATGCTTATTCGGTCTATGAACCCTGGTCAATTGTTACCGCGCTGCGCGCTGGTTCAGCTACGGTCTTCGGAGGAAATTTCAACGGGCCATTTTTTCTTCTTGCCCCCATGAATGTGCAACCTGCCATATTGCGTAATTTTAATCTTTTGGAGCTTCCCTGCGCGGCCAATCCGCCGCGCCTGATGAATACCGATAATGGCCTGTTCGAGAAGTCAGCAAAGCTAATCGAAGCTGCCAATCAGGTCACTATCAAGATCGGTCAGGGCGCGAAGGGTTGCGCGTCTTTGATCATGGAGCTTGCCAACCTTGCGGATGCTGCGATCGTCGCAGGACCAAGCGCGACCGGAGTGGTTCCTTATAACGAGCCACGCTACATGACGGTGGGCGGATCAAAAGGTTCGCTGGCGGGAAATTATGCGATGAATGAAGCGGACATGGTCATCGTAATCGGCGCGCGGGCCGTGTGTCAGTGGGACTCCTCAGGGACGGCATGGAAGAACGCGCGGCACATTATCAATATCAATTCCGATCCAGTTCATGCCGCGCACTACAACCGTTCGATAGCGCTTACCGGAGACGCGCGGAGAAATCTGGAAAAGCTCATCGCGGTAATGAAAAAAAACGGATTACGAAAAAAAGGATTAGATAGCGAATGGGCAGTGTCGCTTGCGGAGAAAAAGAAGGAATGGGAATCTTTCAAGCGAGTGCGTTATGAATGCGAACCTCTGTTCGATCAGAAGTGGAACAGGAAGGTGCTCACCGAACCAGTGGCGATAAGAACGGCCTGCGTATTTGCTGATTCTATCGGTGCGGTGAAAATATTTGATGCCGGCGATGTGCAGGCGAATGGTTTTCAGATCGTTGAGGACGAACGGGAAGGTCAGACCTTTACCGATACCGGTTCCTCTTACATGGGGTTTGCCTCATCGGCGGTACTGGTATCCGCGCTCCACGATTGTTATCCGGTCGCGTTCTGCGGGGATGGTTGTTTTATGATGAACCCGCAAATCCTTATCGATGCGGTTGAGCACCGGGCGCGGGGGTGTATTATTATTTTTGACAACAGGAGAATGGTCGCGATCTCCGGCCTCCAGAAAGCTCAGTACGGACATGAATACAAGACCGATGACGCCGTCGAAGTGGATTACGTCGCGATGGCGCAATCGATTAAGGGGGTCAAGGCGCTCTTCGGCGGATGGAGTGTGGCTGAATTTAAGGCGGCGCTGGAAAAGGCGCAAGCCTATAAGGGGCTTTCGGTAATCCACCTGCCGGTGTATGCTGGTGAAGATGTTCGCGCGGGGATGGGTGTTTTCGGAGATTGGAATGTGGGAAACTGGTGTGAAAGGGTCCAGGCGGAGCATCATCGGATCGGCCTGTGAGATTATTGGATAATAAATAATATAAGAGGGTGCTATCATGATTAATGTCGGAATAATCGGCTTGGGAAGGATCGCGGACCTTCATTTTCCCGGATATGAAAAAAACAAGGACGCGAGGATCTACGCGGTCTGCGATACTGATGAAGCGACAGCTTTAAGCCGCAAACAAGAACTTGGAGCCGAAAAGCATTATACTAACTATCATGATTTGTTTAATGATAAAAATGTAGATGCCGTTGAAATATTATTGCCTCATAAATTTCACGAAGAAGCTGTTATTGCAGCAGCTAAAGCCGGCAAACACATTGCCATACAAAAACCTATGAGCATTTCACTTGAAAGTGCTCAACGCATGATTAATGCCGCAAAAGAGCATAATGTAATATTAAAAGTTACCGATAATTATTGTTTTTATCCCCCTTTTCTTTTTGCTAAAAAACTCATAGAAGAAGGCGAAATTGGAGAGCCAATAAACATCAGGATTTCTTTTGTAAGTGGAACCGGAGGATGGAAAATTCCGGCAAATTCATGGGAATGGAGAGTAAAGGAAAATGCTGAAGGCAGAGGATTTCAAACATTTGACCACGGACACCATCTATGGGCTACTGCCTGGTTTTTCTTTGGAGAAGTTGAAAGAGTATTGAGCTGGATTGACAATACCGATGGTTTTCTCGATTGTCCTTCAGTGATGATGTGGAAATATAAAAACTCATCACAATACGGTACGTGCGAGTTTGTTCATGCCTCCGACCTTATTATACCTTCAAAATATTATGCTAACGATGAGTGGCTGCAAATTACTGGTAGCAAAGGGGTAATTTTTATAAATCGTTGCACTGGTTTAATTCATCAAGGTCCTGCTGTGAGTATGTTTAACAATAATGGATGGCATTATTACGATGATATTAAAAGCGATTGGGGCGAAGGTTTTAAAGGAGCGACTCATAATTTTATTGCAGCTATTAAAGGAGAAGAAAAACCAATGCTTTCAGCTGAACAAGGAATGGAAATATTAAAGTTTAACCTTGCTCTTTCAAAATCTTCGCGTGAACGTCGGGAAGTTTACCTTGATGAAATGGCGAAATCGAATCCCGAAACCTTCACAAAAAAAACCATACGTAAAGAGCTAAAAGAAAAATATCCTTCAAAATCTATCTTTTCGTTTCTTTTTGAGGATAATACTTCAAAATATGCTCCTCAAGCCAAAGATTTAACTTATAAAATGGTTGAAGGGTTTAATGCTGATGCCGTAAAAGATTGGAAAAGCATTATAGGACTCCACCTTACAGGCGATGGAAATACTAAAGAAATTAAAATGGGATTTTTTATCGAAAATGGCAATATCCGAATAGAAGAAGGCTCAATTCCCGAAGAAGCAGTAATGACCATAAAATCCTCCTGCGGTATATGGGCAGCTATATTACTAAAAAAGAAAAAACTCGAAATGGCATTTATTCAAGGAAAAATTAAAATCGAGGGGAAAGCCGAAGAAGGCTTAAAATTACGTTCAGCCTTTGGCATATAATAATTTGAAAGTAAAAAAGGGAGAGCCGCGGCTCTCCCCTTTTGTAAGACTTGAGTAAATTTTCTACTTACTACTCATTCATGGCGTATTCGCCGCTCAAAGTGGCAACATACTTTTCCCATACCTTTTTGTACTGCTCGGAATTGGCAACTGCCTTAATGAGCATGATCTTGGTGCAGTATGCCCGTTGTTCGTCGTTGGTAGTGTGGTTGCCGTAAATCTGTAAGGCAAAATGAGCAAAGTCACGAACCATGAAATCGAAGATCTGGTTTAAGATGTCCGCATCAAGTCCGTCAAACTTAGCCTGCTCAAGGATGAGCTGGCCATAGACTACGATGGAGAACATCTCACCTACCGGCAGAGAGAACGTGGGGTCCATGTCCTGAACCTTGTCCGGTCCGGCCTTCTCCAACATCTCTTTGAATATCTCTATTTGCTTAATGAATGTTGCAACATTAGGCAGGCCTTTGTTGGCCTCAAAGACCGGCTTGTAGTCGTGGAACTGCACCTTGCCCAGACCCTTGGTGGGACCCTGGTTGAACAGGAACATATCATCTTTGAGCGAGAAGTCCGGTGCCACAGGGGCGTAAGCTGCCGGGCTAAAGAAGTAGTTTTTGATAAACTTGCGAATGAGCTGAACGTTCACGTGCACAGTACCCTCAAGCTTTGAGGGGCCGCGCACGTCGGCTGCGGCCATGTGGAAAATGGTGTCCTTCTCGAAACCCTTGGCCGCGATCACGTCCCACAGGAGATTGACAACTTCTTCGGATTGCAGGGTCACCTTCATTTTGCTTGTAGGATTATACAGCAGGTAGCGGCGATCGTTTTCACTAGCGCCCCGGAAGTAGTCGGTCGCACGGCGCTGATAGATCTTCATCCCCAGTAAGCGCAGCCAGGCATCCATGAAGTTCTTGCGCACATGCGGCATGTCTGTAACCTTCATGCCATAGAGGATGCGGTTGGAAGCGTGCGTGATGGCCTCATAGAAGCAGTGCTCAGCAATACCAAGCGAGGCCGGGCCAATATTAAATTTGCCGATATTGACGGTATTCAGCGCGGAATCCCATGCATGGGGGCCACGGGAGAGGATATCGTCGTCGGTGATGGGGTAATCGTGCAGATCAAAGTTGGCTACATACTCCTGGTGAGAGATGACGTTTTTCTTCAATTCAAATGCCTTGTTGAGGTAATTGGTAACAAAGAAGGTATAGTCATCCGTGCCGTCTTTTACCTTGCCCAAGGTGGAAACCATCAAGGCTTCGTTGCCGTTGCCGATGTAGTACTTTTCACCGTTGGCAACATATTTGCCGGGACCTTTCGGGGTCAGTGATGCCTCCACAGAATAGATGTCTGCGCCGTGTGCTCGTTCGGAAAGGCCGAAGGCAAAGATAGCGCCTTCTTTGAGAAGTTTGGCTGCCTTCTTTTTGGCTGTTTCATTCGGGCTCATCCAGATGGGGCCCAGTCCCAGGATGGTAACCTGAAAGCAGTACCAGTAACCAAGGCCGTAAAAGGCCAGAATTTCTGAGTATTCGCTGTTGCGTGCTGTGTCCCAGCGGCAATCGGGATCTCCCCCCGCGTATTGTTTTGGGGTAAGCAGTTTGGCAAAAATCTGCTCTTTGCCGATAAAATCAACAAACTCACGGTACCAAAGCTTCTTGTTGTAATCATCGAGCAGTCGGGTCTTGCCCATCTTCTCAAAGAAAGCAATGGTTTTGGTCATGATAGCCTTTGATCCCTCGTCGGCCATAAGACTTTTGTACTTCTTGGGCTGGATTAACAAATTCATATAATTCTCCTTTTTAGGGTATTTTTAGAAATATTATCTGGGATGCATCACGTTTGCTTTCTTACACGAACATACCATAAAAGAAAAGTGTTTTGTGACACAAACAATTATTTCATTGACATCCAAGACCGTTCTTCTCATACCCCTTCCATCAAAAGCAATATCTTATCAAATAAAACATTGATAAAAAACTTGACTTCCATATTTATTCCATATATTGATACCATCAAATGATGGAAGCATGCTATGGAACAAGACAATGAGAACAGCCCTCGACAAGGCCCGCAAAGACCCTGAATCGATGAAGGCAAGAATCCTTGCCGCTGCCCGCGGCGTGTTCGGTGAATACGGTTTCCACGGCACGACAACCCGGATGATTGCTAAGAAGGTGGGAATCGACATCTCCACACTGCACTACCACTGGGGTGACAAGAAGGACCTCTTTGAGGCCGTTATCCTCGACATGAACCGCGACTTGGGGCGCGAGCTTATCGAGGTGGAGAAAAGTATCCATGGTCGCCCCCTGGGGAAACGTATGAAAATCTCCATCGATATGACGACGGACTACCTGTTTGCCCATCCCGAGATATCGAATCTCGTGCTCCATCGGTATTTCAGCAAGACAAGGCACGGGATGATCATTGATTTCAAAGTCCCGGAGTACACCGGCGACATCGCCCGCTCCATGGGTCTGACAACGGACGCAAAAAAAACACCGCCCAGGGGCATGCTGGAGGTTCTGACAGTCATGAACGGCATCCATAATTTCGTCTCCGGAGAAAACTTTTTCCGCCCCATGGTCAAACTCGACCGTGAAGAGTATATTGACATGGTCAAGGAGACCCTTTATTTCGTCTTCATCCCGGGCTTCACGATCAGAGAAGGGAAGGAAAGGCAGAAGGTTTGAAGAAATCCCTAGAACAGGCGGTTCAATGGAACGATCACAACATTCCCCTCCCAGGACCCTGGTGGAGTAATTTCATTTAATAGGAAAACGCTTACATGGGTTCTTTTCTAAGCGTAAAGGGTGGAGATGGCAAAGGTACTTTCAATTGTTCAGAGACATTCTTAAAAAAGGAGGAATTGGTCCATGAATATCATTCCCTATACAGCGGAGCATAATATCTTTCGGGATAGCCTCCGGAAATTTCTCGACAAAGAAATCGTACCCCATGTTGAAGAGTGGGAAGATGCGGGCATTGTTCCCAGAAGCGCTTGGAAAAAGATGGGCGAACAGGGATTTTTATGTACGGATGTTCCCGAGGAATATGGCGGTGTAGGCGGTGATTTTCTTTATTCCGTCATCGTCTGTGAAGAACTCGTCAAATGCAACTTCTCGGGACTTGCCGCATCACTGCATAGCGACATCTGCGTCCCTTATATTTCAGCGTTTGCCTCAGAGCAGCAAAAGCGTAAGTATTTACCCGGGTGCGTGTCCGGAGACATTGTTACTGCGGTAGCCATGACGGAGCCGAACGCCGGCAGCGATCTGGCGGCAATGAAAACGACGGCTGTGGAAGACGGCGATCACGTTATTCTCAATGGTCAGAAGACCTTCATCAGCAATGGCATTAACTGCGATCTTGTCATCGTTGCCGCGCGTGATCCTGCTGTGCAGCAACAACATCAGGCTGTTGACCTCTATCTTGTCGAGGTCGGTACCCCCGGCTTTGAAAAAGGAAAACAGATTAAAAAAATCGGCTGGCACAGCCAGGATACTGCAGAGCTGTACTTTACGGATTGCCGGATTCCTAAGGGAAACCGTCTGGGTGACAAGGGAAGTGGGTTTCTTAAGCTTATGATGAAGCTCCAGCAGGAGCGGCTTGTCTGCGCCATCGGCGCAGTGATCGGTGCAGAGCATATGCTCGAGTTTACTATCAAATATTGTAAGGAGAGAAATGCTTTCGGTCGCCCCATCTCCAAGTTTCAGAATGTCCAGTTCGAAATTGTCGAGATGGCTACTGAAACAAAACTAGGGCGTACTTTTATTGACAAACTAATCATGGATCATATCGAAGGTAAAAACGTCGTAATCGAGGTCGCCATGGCAAAATACTGGACTACGGACATGGCCTTCCGTGTTGCCGACCGGTGCCTCCAACTTCACGGTGGATACGGATATTGTGAGGAATACCCCATCGCCCGTGCCTGGCGTGATATCCGCGTGACGCGGATATTCGCCGGAACAAATGAAGTAATGAAGGGAATTGCGGCAAAATTTATGGGGCTATAAGAATACCCGTGATCACAACTTTAGGCACTGAAATTGTTTAGTGCAAGGAGGTTTGCGCCATGATGAATTATCCTTTGTTGCTGACCAATTTTATGCAGCACGCGGCCAGGTTTTATCCGACAAAGGAGATAGTCTCCGTTTACGCGACCGGCACTTTCCGTTATACTTATGCCGACTGGTATAAGCGCACAAGCCAACTGGCGGGAGCTCTGCGCTCCCTTGGCATCAAAAAGGGAGACCGGGTTGCCTCATTTTCTCTGAACAACCATCGCCACATGGAACTTTACTTTGGCGTTCCCTGCATGGGGGCTGTTCTGCACACGCTCAACATACGGCTGTCCGCAGAAAACCTGGTTTACATCATTAATCACGCCGAAGACCGCATCCTCTTTGTTGACGAAGATGTTTACTTCCTTATTGAACCGTTTAAAGATCAGCTCAAGACAGTCGAGAAATATGTTATCATGTCCCAATCCGGAGTAATTCCGCAGACCACACTTTCCCCTGTTGTCCTTTATGATGATCTGATTAAAGATTTCTCGGAGACCTATGATTTCCCGGTTGATCGCGATGAAAACGAACCCTGCCTCATTTGCTACACCTCGGCAACAACGGGCGATCCCAAAGGAGTTGTTTACAGCCATCGCGGCCTTGTTCTGCACTCTTTTGTCACAGGCGGAGTAATGGGTGTTCAGGAAAAAGACTGTGCTCTGCATATCGTTCCGATGTTTCATGCTAATGCCTGGGGAGCACCTTTTGTCTGCACCATGCGCGGAATGAAGCAGGTGCTGCCGGGGCGGCAAATCCTGGATATGGCGGCGCTGTGCCGAATCATCGCTGACGAGAAAGTAACGTTTTCCTGCGGTGTGCCGACTATCTGGGTAATGCTGCACAGTTACCTGGAAAACGGCGGCGCGCATGACTTTTCTTCCATCCGTTATTTATTTTCCGGTGGCTCGGCCATGCCCCGGCATCTCATTGAATCATATGAAAAGAAATACGGAGTAATTCTGGCACAGGGTTACGGCGCCACAGAAACATCGCCGGTTGTTACGTTGTCCATTCCCAAAGGCTATATGGAAACTCTGAGTGTTGATGAAAATATTGATATCCGGGCCACAGCGGGAATGCCCATACCGGGGCTTGATGTAAAACTTGTCAACACGGAAACGGGCAAAGAGGCGCGTATGGATGGCAAGGAAATGGGAGAAATTCTGGTGCGCGGTCCCTGGATCGCCTCAGAATATTATAAAGACCCAAAACAAAGCGCCATCACCTTCCCGGACGGTTGGTTTCATACCGCCGACATCGGAACAATGAGCAAAGAAGGTTATATCTCGCTTGTCGACAGGACAAAAGATCTCATCAAGAGCGCCGGAGAGTGGATTTCTTCCATTGATCTGGAAAACATTATCATGGGATCTGACAAGGTTTTAGAGGCGGCGGTAATCGCTTTGCCTGATGATAAATGGCAGGAACGGCCGCTGGCCTGTATTGTGCCACAGCCTGACGCGGCAAGTACTATTACAAAAGAGGATATACAAGATTATCTGAAAGACAAAGTCGCCAAATGGTGGATTCCTGATGAAATCGTCTTCATGAAAGAACTCCCCAAGACCAGTGTGGGAAAATTCAACAAGAAAAGTCTCCGGGCAACGGTGATACCGGAAATTCTAAAAAAGAGAGGTAAGGCTTGAACGCTAATAGTCAAGATAGAGTAGCCATTATCGATGCCTGCCTGCCGCCATTTCTGCGCTCCGGCACAGCGTTCTATGAGGGGTAATATCATGTCCGGAGCACTGCAAGGCTTGAAGATTCTCGATTTTACAACTCTCCTGCCCGGTCCCTATGCCACTATGGTTCTGGCCGACCTGGGGGCGGATGTGCTGCGGGTGCTGGCGGGATCGCGCCCTGACGCAACTTTATTTCTGCCGCCTACCATACCCGACACAGGTATGTCCGCAGCGGCAGCCACTCTGGGGCGTGGGAAACGTTCCATAACTCTTAACCTGAAAGATCCGAAAGCCAGCGAAATCATCCGTCGCCTTATCCGGGAATACGATATTGTTCTTGAGCAGTTCCGCCCCGGCGTGATGGAAAAATTCGGCCTCGATTATTCCTCGCTGAGAGAAATCAATCCGCGCCTTATCTATTGTTCCCTGACCGGTTATGGACAAACAGGCCCCATGCGCGATCGAGCCGGTCACGATATTAATTACCTGGCCCGTTCGGGAATTATGTCTCACAGCGGAAGAAAAGATACGGGACCAACTCTAATGGGGGTACAGATAGCAGATGTCGCCTGCGGCGCGCAAAACGCGGTCATCGCCATTCTCGCCGCCGTCACCCATCGCCTGACAGCCGGCTGTGGGCAGTATCTGGACATGGCAATGACAGACGGAGCGCAGGCGCTCAATGCCCTGTTCGGCGCGGGCTTTCTATCAGATGGGAAGGAACCGGCACGCGAAGAGACAGTTTTAAACGGTGGCTGTCTCTATGATTTTTACGAAACGCGCGATGGTCGGCACTTAAGTTTCGGACCATTGGAGGCGGTATTTTTCAATGCCTTTTGTGGGGCCATTGGCCGCAACGATTTGATGGCTGCGGGAATCGCTCCCGATGACGGCGGTAAGATTAAAAATGAACTTTGCTGCCTATTCAAAACAAAGACCCTTGACGAATGGGTGAACTTTGCTGACGGCATTGATGCCTGCATTGAACCAGTTATGACCATGAACGAAGTTGTTGCCGATCCGCAAACACAAGCCCGACAGATGATAGTGAATGTTCCCCTGCCTGACGGCAAAACAGTCCGGCAAATTGCTAATCCTATAAAGTTTTCCAAAACTCCTCCGCAGTACCGTTTTGCCGGTGTTCCCGCGGGGACTCATAATCGGGAAATACTTATAGGGCTTGGTTACACGGAGAACCAAATCGAAGAATTTGAAAAATCAGGCCTATTTGATTAAATATTTAGGTGTGAGTTTTTTTTAGCATTTCAGTTTAAATAAAGTGAGGGAGCAATCAAAAAAATTAGGCGACTAAAGCAGGAGCCGGACGTTGAGCATCAGATATTATGCTGATGGCATTGCCCCTTATGAATGCGATGCACTGTTTCGTTTCGGGGGAAGATTTATTCCGTCCTATCGTAGCTTTGAGAAGGGAAGAATACATTGCCGAGGCCAAGAAGACGCTGAAGTTTATCTATATCCCGGCTTTTACACAAGGTGCTGATCAGACAGACAAATAAAGTTTATGCAGGTTCCCGGAATCGGCATGACTTAGGAAGCATTGTTATAACATTAATAGTAATAAACATAATCGAGAGGAAGGAGGAAAAAATATGGTAGAAAGCAAGAATGAGATCCGCTTCGATGGCCGGGTGGCGATTGTAACGGGTGCCGGTGGTGGTTTAGGACGTGCGTATGCCTTGGAACTGGGCAAGCGCGGAGCGAAGGTCGTGGTGAACGACTTTGGCGGCGCCCGGGATGGTTCCGGTGCAGGCGCAGCCGGACCCGCGGACAAGGTCGTCGACGAAATCAAGGCCATGGGCTCAGATGCTGTGCCAAACTATGACAACGTGGCGACGATGGAAGGCGGGGCAAACATCGTAAAGACGGCAGTGGACGCTTTCGGTAAGGTCGATATCCTGATCAACAATGCCGGAATTCTCCGCGATAAAAGTTTTGTCAAGATGACGGAAGATGAGTGGGATCAGGTGACCAATGTTCATCTCCGTGGCGCCTACTGTGTAACCAAACCTGCTTTTAGCGTGATGCGCGATAACCAGTACGGTCGCATCATCTGCACCACTTCCGGCGCCGGTCTTTACGGCAATTTCGGCCAGGCCAATTACAGTGCTGCCAAGATGGGGCTGGTGGGGCTTATGAACGTTCTGAACATCGAAGGCGCCAAATACAACATCAAGACAAACACCATTGCGCCGGTGGCCGCCTCCCGCTTGACCGAGGACGTGCTGCCTCCTGACCTATTCAAGAAACTGAAAGCTGATTATGTCATGCCGATCGTCCTTTTCCTCGCTTCCGAGGCCAATCAGGATTCCGGCATGATCTTCAATTGCGGCGCCGGTTGGTACAGTCGCACGGCCGTTGTTTGCGCCAAAGGTGTCACCATCGGCGATGGAATAAGACCGATTAAACCGGAAGAGATCCTGGATAACTGGGATGTCATCAAAGGATTGGACGGAGCGAAACCACTGGGCAGCGTAGCCGACTCCTTCGAATATATGATGCCGCTTCTCCAGTAAGAAAATCCCTCGGGGGATGGATTTGTAATCTCTCCTCAGGGATGTTTGATGGTTTTGTAAAAAAACGTGCACCCTTGTCGTGTCATATTATGTGTATATAAGGATGGTTGTGTCCGCAGTTAAAAACTAAATTAATGGAGGGGAAAAAATGAGAAAAGTTAATGTTATCGGTGTTGGTATGACAAAATTTACGTCACCCAAAGCCCTGAGGCCTTACACGGAAATGGCCAAGGAAGCGCTTCTAGATGCTATCAAGGATGCCGGTGTTGATTACAAGGAAATCCAGCAAGCCTATACGGGATGGGTTTACGCCGACAGTTGTGCCGGCGAGAAAGTTTTGTATGAAGTAGGCATGACGGGTATTCCCATCTTCAACTTGAATAACAACTGCTCTACTGGATCGAACGCCCTTTTTCTGGCCCGCCAGGCGGTTGCCGCAGGCGTGGTTGAATGCGCTCTGGCCCTTGGTTTCGAGCAGATGACTCCCGGTGCCCTGGGGATGGTCTTCCCTGACCGCCCATTACCATTGCAGACATTTTTTGAAAAGCTCTTCGCAATCATCCCGCCCGTGGAGGGTGCCCCCATGGCGGCCCAGCTATTCGCCGGCGCCGGCATTGAGCATCAGAAAAAATACGGCACCAAGAATGAAACCTTTGCCAAAATCACCGTCAAAGCGAGAAAGCACGCTGAGCACAACGAACGAGCCATCTTCAGGAATCTCGTGACATTGGAGGAAGTATTGGCTTCTCCGATGCAGGCCCCGCCATTGACCCGCCTGCAGTGCTGTCCACCCACCTGCGGCGCCGCTGCGGCGATCGTCTGTTCCGATGAATTTGCCAAGAAACACAACATCAGTAAACCGATCTATATCGCTGCCCAATCAATGTATACCGACTTTGCCAGTTCCTTCGAGAGCAAAAGCCCCATGAGGATAATCGGCTATGATATGACGGCTGCGGCCGCGAAAGATGTCTATGAAATGTCGGGTATCGGTCCCGACGAAGTTAATGTGGTCGAACTGCACGACTGTTTCACCGCTAATGAACTGGTTACCTACGAAGGATTGGGACTCACTCCCGAGGGAACGGCCGAGAAATTCATTGAAGACGGCGATAATACCTATGGCGGTCGCGTAGTCACCAACCCCTCAGGAGGTCTGCTTTCCAAAGGCCATCCTCTGGGCGCCACAGGACTTGCCCAGTGCGCCGAACTTGTCTGGCAGCTCCGCGGGGAAGCCGGCGTCCGTCAGGTGGAAGGCGCCAGGATCGGGCTCCAGCACAATATCGGCATCGGTGGCGCTGTGGTCGTAACCATGTATCGCAAGGATTGAGGAATTCTTAAAAGAAAACATCGAGGTCAGGGCTCTTATTAAACCGGAGGAATCCCTGCCCAATCTGAAAGGGGTAAGATGAATGACAAGGCACCGTTCCGTGTGGAAAAGGAAGGACATCTGTCCTGGCTGATTCTGGATCGGCCCGAAAAGCGCAATACCATGAGCTTAAGGTTTTTTGCGGGCTTAACGGAACACTTCGAGCAATTCGACGCCGATCCTGAGGTGCGCGTGGTCATTGTCCGTGCGGAAGGAAAAAGCTTCACGGCCGGTATGGACCTGCGGATGCGGCGGCCTTGGTGGGCGACGGTTCGGCCTTTCTGGAAAAATGTCCGCCCCATTTTACATGGAAGTAAAAAACGATTTAGTCTATTTCAAAATTTTAGCAGGAGGTAATTATGGCTGACAAAACGAAAATAGGGACGGAGTTCCCCCCCTACACCTTCGAGGTGGAAAAGGGAAAAATTGCCGAATTCGCCATGGCCATCTCCCAGAAGGAGAGCAAAGACCAAGTGAAACCCATTTATTGGAATGCTGCAGCGGCAAAGGCGGCCGGATACGGAGACATCGTTCCTTCGCCCACCTTTCAGACTTGCTTTGCCCTCTGGGGTGGGGGAGGGCTGATGCCCATGCTGCAGTCCCTGGGCATCAACCTGGTTCGGCTTCTGCACGGGGAGGAGGAATATGAGTACCTAAACCCCATTCATCCCGGGGATATCATGACGGGACAAAGCAAGGTCGTCAGCATGTACGACAAGGAGAAGAAAGACAAACCCGGAAAATTGATGGAGTTTACCGTCCTGGAGACAGAAATCAAGAATCAGCGCGGAGAGTTGGTAATCCGTGCCCGTACGACTTTAGTAGAGAGATAGGAGGAAACAATGACAAAAGCAATCACTTACAACAATATAAACGTTGGCGACGCAATGCCCGCATTTACGTCTGATCCCGTCACCCGTACCCATATGGTGCGCTATGCCGGAGCTTCGGGAGATTTCAATCCCCTGCACCACGACGAGACCTTCGTCAAGATATTCGGGATGCCGTTGGTTATTTCCCACGGGATGCTCATCATGGGGATCACCGGACGAGCCATCACGGAATGGATCGATGACAAGTATATCCGGAAGTTCGGCGTCCGGTTTTCCGGCATGACCGAGCCGGTCGATCTGCACGATTTTGAGAACACCAAACAGCGAGCGACGATTACCGTAACCGGCAAGGTTGTGGAGAAGTTCGAAGAGGCCGGCGAGAAACGTATCCGTTGTGAAATCCAGGCAGCCGATGGTCTCGGAGCTGTTAAAATTACCGGAACTTTTGTTGCGGCTCTGCCGTAAGGGTTGAATGCTCCTCTTTCTTGCCGGGAAAGGAAAAACTGAAATGCGGGGGAAATATATCTTTATTGATGATGATCAGAACTAATGATAGATGAAATATTCGGCTTTCCCCGACGAAACATGATTTGAAAACCTTGAGATAATTTGTTCTTTAGGATCTCCTCCGATGTATTTCATAAAAAATCCTTTCTAATGATTTGGTATGTAATTTATCCACTCTTCTATTTTTCTGACACAAGCATCAATATTATCGCTTACCTCATAAACCCAAAATCTTTTCACATCCCAATCTAACTCAAACAATAGAATCAGGAAATCAAAAAAACGCTGAAAAAACTTTACTTTTTCTCAACGCCTTGCGGAATAAGGCGCAATTTTGTCTTGGCATGTTCCCGGATAGCCTTGTCACTAAACCACCAGTAAAGAATCTCTCCGTTCATAAAGGGCTCGACTTGATCTTTATAGTGGGGATTAAAGATTCGGCCGGAAGCACCGCCCGGCAGAACAGCCATGATCTTATCGGGATCGCCCAGGTCGGCTACCATTCGCAGGGATGCTAAAGTAGTCACGTCATAGGGTTTGTTAAAATCATAGCTGGCGCGGTAGAGGGTTTCCTGAGAACCACCCATGGCGTGAGGACCGCCTCCCAAAAGATCCCGCCCGAATCCCTCACGGCGGATCGGTGACACAAAAGTAATTTGGTGCATGCGGCCCCATGTCCACCCTTTGGGGTCAGCCCCGTACAGGGAGGCAAGTTCACTGTTGGCCTTGACGCCGGCCCGGTAAAAAAGATCATCCCGCGTTTCCTTCACGTTTGGCGTGGAGATATCGTCAAACCAGGGGGAATTCCCCGCAAGAACCATCTTTTGGAGAGACTCCTGCCAGAAGTAAACATTATCGCCGAGGAGTTTGGCCAGAGACTCACCCAATTCATCCTGATAAACTGCAAAGAAAAACTGTCGATAAACTGTCTGGAATATGGCGGGAGCCGCCTGATTCGGATCATCCACATAATTCCAACTGCTGAGAATTTGTCCCATGTCCTTTGTGTCCGGATGATTCATCAGTGCCTTTGCCATGATCGGGGTAATTTGCTTTGCCATGAGGTTGACTGCGTCGCGCTGGTATCGCCAGTGATCCTCGGCCGATTTTTTCCCGGGCGCATCCAATAATTCGCTCAGCCGGCGGTAACGATACGATGGTGAGGCATGGGATGAATAATAAAAAGGATAGTCGCAGGGAACTGTATTGTGGTTGCAGGTTCCTACCCAACCCCTTGCGGGATCGGAAGAGTGAGGCATTTTATCAAATGGTATCCAACCCTTCCAGTCGTCGCGATCATCAGTGACTTGAAGAGGTATCAAGCCGTTTCCGCGTGCACGAATCGGCAAGCGGCCGGTTGTCTGCCAGCCGTAATGTCCGTTGACATCGGCATAGACAAAATTAAGCATAACAGTGGTAACATTGCGCAGGCTTTTCCGGACTTCGTCGGCCGTCCGTGCTTTCATGATACGCTCCAATCCAATAGAAGGCGCCATGGTTTCAAAAGGTGACCAACGCAGGCTGATGACCGTGGATGTATCGAGACCCTTGAGAATGCCTGAAACTATAGGCCCTCTTTTTGTCAGGAGGATGACAATCTTTTCCTCCTGAAATCCCCCGGTGGCGCTTTTATCTTTGATTTTTATTGTTTCGTTCACAAGTTCGAAGGGGTGGGACCTTTTGCCCTCCAAATAACAATCCGGGTTTTTCGGATCGATGGTTTCAATGGAAAGATCCTGGCCATCACCATAGGAGTTGGTCATCCCGAGAGCGATATAATCCGTCCGTCCGGCGATCATACCCGGTACACCCGGGATCATGATGCCGATCGCCCTCATGGAGGGGAGAATCAGTCCGACCGGATACCAGGGCCCGGGCAAAATCCTGGCATCGAGGTGAGGATCGTTGACGACAATAGGTTTCCCATTTGGAGAAAGGTCGGCACTGACAACCCAGTTATTGCTGCCGATACGCAATCCCGATGTCTGATCGGACAAAAAGGCAAGAAGCGTCTTATCGGCGGTAAGATCAAGATGTCGCTTCTGCGCGTTCAGGACACTCTTCTTAGTGGATGGTTTACAAGTTTTCTCAGTATCCGGATTGATATTGACAGGAAAAAGCTGCGCTGCCTTTTCCGGGCCGAGTTTTTCTACCAGCATCTGCGCGATCACCTCATCCTTTATGTTGGCCGCTGACCCCCATCCCATAAAATAGGCGATGGCCAGAGAGTCGGCAATAGTCCAGGGCTGGGGTTTGAGGCCGGAGAGTTTAAACTCCAGTGGCATTTCTTTTCCCCGGGCAATGTATGAATTGACACCATCCAGATAAGATTGCAGAAAGCGCCTCGTCTCGGCGTTCAGGATCGCTTCATGTCTTTTAGCGTGACGGACAAAACCGATGGTTCGCATGCGGATATCCGATTCTCGTCCCGCTTGCCCTATGAGTTCGGAAATGCGGCCGGACACGAAAAGTCGCGTCAGTTCCATTTGGAAAAGTCGATCCTGAGCTGTCACAAAGCCCTGTGCCCAAAATAAGTCATCTTCATTTGCGGCATGTATGTAGGCCATCCCTTTCTCGTCACGGATGACCTCAACGGTGGCTTTCAAACCGGAGATACTGATGTTGCCTTCCTTTTGGAAGGTATTCAGATAGTCGCAACCTGTGAGCAGCAAGCACCAGATGGTAGCTCCAACAATGACAAAAAGCATTAACCTTTTCATGATCTTTCTCCTCTTGTGCCGGATAGTTTTTTGTACCTTGATTGTAGGTCAAACCAAAATTGAAGTCAACGAGAAAAGGAACAAATTTGGTTAGTTTCCATTGACACACAAGGCAGATATTATTATATAGCTTAAACATGAAAACTTTTGAGGAGGAAAAGATTTATGTCCATTGTCGATTGGAAAAAAGACGAAACCGTGGCCATCATCAGTATGAACAACGGTGAAAATCGCCACAATCCAGATTTTGCCAAGGCCATGCTGGCGGCCTTTGAGGAAATTGAAAAAGACACATCTATCTATGCCGTCATTCTGACATCCAGTGATGAGAAAAGCTGGTCTCAGGGCATTGACCTGTCGTGGATCTTACCTGCCTTTACCAACAAAGACTTCGCCTCCATCAAGCAATTCATGTACGACATGAATAATGTTTTCAAGAGCATGCTTCTTTTGCCCATGCCGGTTATCGGGGCCATGAACGGCCACACCGCGGGCAATGGCAGCATCCTAGCCTGCTGCTGTGATTTTCTCTTAATGAAAGCCGACCGAGGTTACTTCTTTTTTCCCGAAATTGATCTCAACATTCCGTTCCTTCCGTCGATGCAGGAAGTGATGAAGAAGACATTTCCCTATTACAAGCTTGTCGAAGCGACGCTGACGGGCAAGCGTTATAATGCGGCGGAACTTGCGGAGCATCACGTTATCTACAAGGCCAGCGCTAATGCCGGGGCGCTCATGGAGGATTCCCTGGCTTTTGCCAAGACCTTCAAAAAAGGCAGGCCTATTTTCGGCGAAATGAAAAAGCGTTTCCACAGGCACATCATCGCCGCCATGGAAAATGAAGACCCAGCCTATATTGAGCCGCTGGATCTGTTCAAACAGTAGACTTTATACTAGTATGTTATGTATCGGATAATAATCCGGCGGGAGTTAATTCATTTATTTGGGTGGCAGTGTTCGGACAAAGGTGACAGCTTTTTGCACCCAGTCATTGAGTTCTTCATCTGAATCCAGAGCTGTCGATAAAACCATAACCCAACCTGTTAAGGCTTTTCCGGTGAGGTCAAATTTTTTTGTATGGGGCATCTTCAATGCTGCATTGTAATTAGTGGCGCCGACGCGAACAATCAAATCATCCCGGATTATACCGCAGACCATATTACCGAAGAGTAAAAAACAAATTCCGCCAAACATTTTCTTTTCACCAAATTCAGGTTCTTCCTCCAATATCTCGCGAACTCTCTGTGCTAATCCTTCATCGTAAGGCATTGTTCACCTTTTTAAATAGTTTTCAGGGATTTTGGCTATTGTCGGAAAAAATTCCAACCCAAAAAGATGAGGCTTTTAGTCTTTGAGGTTAATATGCATTCGAAGAAGTCGGTTTTAGGATTATATTGCAGACATGAATATTCATCCATGAATGAATTGCTGCATTCCGTCGGGGATTTATCGTAGTTGGATACTTTTATCTGCAGGTTTTGTGTTTGTTTATCAAAGTGCCATGTTGCCGGATGAAAATTATTAAAACCACCAATAAAAGTCAGTTTGCCGCCAGGATGGAAAACCATGGACATCGGAGATGCGCCGCCGCCCGGATAATTCCACGTTCCTTCTGGAGGCACATAAGCGGTCTTTAATGAGCATGATGCCAGGGCACCTGAAAAAATGAGCAATAAGACAAGTAATAAACTTTTCTTTATCACCCGCGAAATGTTTTGCATATTAATCAACATAAGATATCCAATTTAATGATTATATCTTATCACTTTTTTTGTTTTTATAGAAGACAATAAAATAATCAGGGCACTTTTTTAAAAGTTCCCACCAAGGTCGCATCTGCTCTTCTGGCTTCCTCAACCATTTGCTTGACCTTTTTGAGGTCTTTTTGAAATCGAATAGGCTTGCCTTCTTTATTGAATGCATTGGTTCTGGTACAACTATCCACCCCTGCCGGTTGTAGTTTAATGATTGCATCAAAGACGTTTTCGGCTGAAATGCCGCCGGCCAGGATTACGGGTATGGGGCTTTGGTTAATTATCGCCCCGGCCATATTCCAATCGCAAACTTTGCCGGTAATGCCGACATAACCCTCCACGGGCTGAACCTGCTTATCACCCTGATTGCCAATAAGCGTATCAATGAGGAAATAGTCGCTAAATGGTGCCAGTAGTTTGGTGAAAGAAAGAATATTTTTTAAAACTTCATTTTCCTGCCCTGCTCCTTGCTGAGGTGCTGAGAGTGATCGCATGATTTCAATCTGCGGGAATCTATCCTTGACCTGCACCTGAAGAGTAATAAGAGCGTCAAATTCCCGCAGGGGTGTTTCTTTATTTCCGGGAAATATGGGGAGTGCCTCACAGAAATGGACAAAATCAGGCTGATAGTAATCCAAGGCATGAAAAACAGTTAGTGGATCGGAGAACAGTGGAATCAAACCACTTTTTGCTCCCGCCCGCTGAATTGTCCGCACAGTTTTTCTGATTGATGTTACTTTCCATGAATCTCTGGAAAGCAGCACACTGCCGATGTGATCAACGCCTAAAGCGATGAGAGCTTCAGCCTCTGCCGGTTCCTGCACTTCATAGATTTGAACAAGAGTTTTTGTCATAGATATAAACATATCATTTCCTGTGTGGCTGATCAAGCATGCCACAATGACAAATCAATAAAATAATCTTGACTCGTCAATGTGCTTATGTTTAATTTCTAATTATGTTTTTTATTCAGATTAACGGGGGATGGATTTTCCGCAGGTTTAGCCAAGCAAACTATAGGTGGAGGTTCTATGCGTAAGATTTTATTTTTTGTCGCCATAAGTATTTTTCTGGCCGCTTCAGTTTACGCCGCGCAATCCACGATTAAGATAGCGGAAGGCTCCGCCTGCATGGGAGATGACAAGTCGCGCAAGCAAACCGAAACTTTAGCCATGTCCGATGCCAAGAGAATCGCCATCGAGTCGGTCCAAACCTACGTGTCTTCCGCGACCGAAGTGAAGGACTTTGAGCTTCAAAAAGACCTTGTTTCCGCCTATGCCAATGCCACGGTTAAGGTTATCGAAGATATGGAGAAGGGCTGGTATAAAGACCCGGCGCAGGGTGATTGCTACAAGGTCAAGATCAAAACGGAAGTCATCCCTGATGAAAAGGCAATGAAAAAGTTACCCGATACAGCACTGGACGATCCATCTTTGCCGCTTACCGTGAAAGTCTGGTCGGATAAAGAAACCTATAGCAAAGGCGAGAAAATCAAGATTTATCTCAAGGGAAATAAACCTTTCTTCGCCAGAGTGATTTATCGGGATGCAGGGAATAACAATCTTCAGTTATTGCCCAATCCTTACCGGCAGGATAATTACTTTCAGGGAGGTGTGACTTATGCAATCCCGTCCGGGACGGATAAATTTGAACTGGAAGTGAACCCGCCCTTTGGTGAGGAAAGCATTATGATCTATTCCAGTGTTTCTGAACTGGGAGACTTAAATCTTAAGCAGGAAGGCGGTGTCTATGCGGTAAAAACCAAGCCGCTGGATATAGGCATCAAAACAAGAAGTATTAAGATCAAAGACGTTTCGCTGGGAAATGCCCAACAGCCGGCGGAATTTTCCGAGGGCACCGTGATCGTCAAGACAAAAAAATAACCGGTTCTTTGTCCATTACATCTACAAGTCATAACCGATGGCGATTGAAATATTTTGAGGATTTGCGTTAGAAATGATTGATCAAGGGTTGAATTAAGCTGGGGCAAAATGCACCAGAGACATATCTGAATTGAGAATGGTACAAGGATTTGGGGCAGATCAATGCCAGGAATTACTATAACTGGATTATTAGTGAGCCGGCTGTCAACAAAGCTTTTTTGGGGAATGGGTGATAAATCGCGTGAGCTAACGTTCTAAATCCTAAATTTTGATCTGTAAACCAAACTTTAAAAAATTTCATAAGACCTTTTGCAGCCGAAATTTAGAAAAATTAGCCGGAATGTTATTTGGCAAAAAGTCTATATATTCCCCCTGTTAATGTGCGCGACTTTTGCAACCGGGAAGCCGTTAAAGTCCGTGGCCGAAGCTAAAGTGTAAGCGCCAATATTTTCCGCGTAAAGCAAATCGTCAATTTGCAAATCTTCCGGCAGTTCATCAGCCAGTGAGATTGTATCAAAAGCGTCGCAGGTCGGTCCAAAAGTGGCACAAAGTTTGAGTTCGCCATTTTTAAAAGCGTGGAGCGGGTAATGCTGGTGGTCATAAACCTGGCCGGAAAAAGTATGATACACGCCATCATCAAGATAATAACAAGTTTTGCCGTCGCGAATGGATTTGCCGATAATTTTTGTCACCAAGGTGCAGGCTGTGGCCACCATAAATCGGCCAGGTTCGGCAATAATCTGGATGTTGTCTTTACCGAACAATCGTTTAATTTCCAAATTCAATTTTTTAGCCAAAGCAGAAAATGATTTTACATCCGGTGTGTATTTAACCGGAAACCCGCCGCCAATATCCAAAACTTTTTTCTTTTTGCCTTCTTTATCCGTAAAACCAATTTCAAAATTACGCAAAGCAACTTCCTTCAAAATAGAATTCGCAAAATTTAGCGCTTGCAAATAGTTGTCAAAATTATTGCATTGACTGCCCACGTGAAAACTAATGCCTTCCACATCCAAACCCATGCCAATGGCCTCGGCAATTAGATCCACGGCTTCGCCGGGATGCGCGCCAAATTTGGAAGACAGCTCCACCATACTTCCGGTGTTGGGCACGCGAATGCGTAAAATTAGCCCTACGTCCGGCGCGTGTTGCTTGATTTTTTTCAGTTCCTCAATATTGTCAAAAGTTACCAAAATTTTGTACGGGTTTAATTTTGTCAAAACTTTGAACGGTTTAATAGTGTTGGCGTAAATAATTTTGTCCCAAATAAAATCTTGACGTTCTTTGTCCGGCCAGGTTTCAATATTTTTATAAACAAGCTTGAATTCGTGAATTGAAGCCACGTCAAAGCTGGAGCCAAGGTCAAACATGGTTTTAATTATTTCAGTATTGGAATTAGCCTTAACCGCAAAATACGGCTGCACATCCGGCAATTTTTCACGGAATTCTTTAAAATTGTTGCGCAGGACTTCGTGGTCAACCACAAACAGCGGCGTGCCGTTTTTAGCGGCCAATTCCTGCAAAAGTTTTTTTTTGGTATCAATCATGGAATAAACCGGAAGTTTTCGAATTGCCAAACGTCGGCAGTTGTTGTGTTGGCTGGGTTTTCTTTAAAATAGACTACGCGGTTTTTAATGGGAGTCCAGTCCGAGGCCTTGGAAATAAAATTGCCTAAATAAGGTTTAGCAATATCCAGTACAAAGTCGTGCGGTAGATCATCGGGTAAATTCAATCCCATTTTCGGGTTTTCTATCATCCAAAGTACTGCACTGATAACCCCGAGCGCGACCTGCAAAGTTGTGGCATTTTGTCCTGGTGCCAGCCTTCTGGCTTCTTCTATGGAAAGATCGCTGCCTGTCCACCAGGAATTGTATTCATGGCCCATAAGCAAAGCGCCTAAGATATCCGCGCCAGTAGTAATTTCATCGCCCATAATTCTTAATTTTGGCGGCAGAACATAATTTCTGCCGCGAAGTTCGTAAATGGAAGACAAAGTTTCGTGGCAAGGCATGTATGCGTAATGCACGGTGGGACGAAAAACAGCCTTTTCTTTTTCCCAAACTGTAAGTCGATCTGATAATCCAAAAGCTTCGCCATGGCGGATAACCATGCCCACAATTTCCTGGTCCGGAATCCAAGACCTGACCCAGGTGTTCATACCCATTTGCGCCAAAGCTATTTGGTTTTTGGGGCCATACGGCGGAACATGCGCCAGGTTCGGAAGTTTTTGCTCATGCGTACCCCAGCCCATTTCCGCTGGCGCTGTGCCTTCTTCCCGAAGGCCTTCTATGCTCCAGGTGCCCACGAATTCATCCACTTCCTTGGGACGATTAGTAATTTGCGTGTCGCGCTCGCTGCAATGAATGACTTTGACCTTTAGTTTTTGGGCAAGCAAATTATATTTTCGGGATTTGATTAATTCTTCCAGTTCTTCTTTGTCTTTTACGGTTACCTTGCCATCAGCTATCATTTTATTTGCAATATCAATCAGGCCCTGTTTTGCAAAATGTGAAATCAATCCTGGATTAGCGCCATGGTCAACCACTGCACTGGTGGAGTCTTTTGGCCAGTCTTTGATCATTTCGCGGAGCTTCATTTGCCGCCAGTACAAAGATTTTTCAAACGGACTGTCTTTGTGTATCCCTTCTAAAGAATCCCAAACCTCAACAGAAGTATTTATGTACAAAATATTATTGTCATGGCACCAGCCAATAATATCATTGGCGCCAATATTCCAGGCCAAATCTATAATCAGGCCGCCATTGTCAGTGTATTTGGCAAGCTCTTTGCCCATATTTTCTGGGGTAATGCGGGTTCGGACAAATTGTACACCTTTATCAGTAAATTTCTTTAAACTTTGGACTTTGTCTTCAAAATCCATAATAGTGATATTTTTCGGGTCCACTTTCAAATGCTCAAAAAGAATTGGCAAAGTGCATTGCGAAACCGAGCCATAGCCGATAATTAAAATTTTGTGGTCAAATTTTTTCTTAGTCATTCTTTTGATCCGTATCCGCCAAATAATAGTGTTCGAGCTTGTTTTGTTTTATTGATAAGACATTGCTTCTACGTGGTTGAACTATAGGAATTCCGGTCTTGTATGTCAAGGAAATATTGATTACCGATTAAAAGGTTGCACAATTATCAAGACTAAAGATTTGAGGAAGAAGCACGTAAAAACAATTCTTAAAGAAGAAATGGTCAGGTCTGACTATGCGAAATATGGTTGGAGTTCCTTGCAGAGCTGTTCAGGCACAACCGGGCAAATGATTTCATTGTGCAGTTTTTCAAAATAATTGATATCGCTTGTTCCCAGTGGATTAATCTCAAAACGCGGCACGATCTTGCCCTGCACCCATAAATTGCGATCGTTAATCATGGGAGCATAAAGCGTCAGATTAAAACTCATAAAATTGTTCAGGTATAAATATGAGAATATTCTTCCCAGGCCTTCCAGAAGTTCTTCATAGTTAGCTTCCGTTAAATCGAAGATAGATGTTTTATCCTGAAAAATAAAATCGATTTCACCGGCCATTCCTTTAGGTGAAAAGGCAGTCAGCCAAGTGATGGAGCCGGTAGTTGCAATAAACCTTTCCCGGGCTTCCTTTTCAAATGCAATTAAATCTCTCCATAAATTGCCACCATCTACTGAGGCGGCATAATTTTGTGCGCTGGCAATAAGCCGCTGCATAAAGCTTGTCGGTTTTTGTCCCGCAATTGTCTGTAAATGAGGATGAATCAAACCGCCTCCGGCCGGAGGCATGTAATTCCAGTTAATCGAACAGTATTTGTAACCCAGGTTTAATTCGGCTACACGGTGAAAATAGTCAAGGCAAACGCTAAAGCCGTCGCGCATTGTTTGTGGTGTTAATTCATTCAAGGGAATCATATGGCGCGATGATAAGATCGCTACAGTATTGGTATTGTCATAAGGGAAGGCATTGGGAAATAAATAGGCGTCCCCATGCCGGAATTTTCCTTCCGGGGAAATATCCGGTGTAAATTTTGGTGTTGTCTTGGCAAAAAGGCTGGAGCAAAAAGGACATAAAGACTCCGGTGATTTTTCTAAATACGCGTTAAGATCGGGCTTCTGGCTTAGCCGCATCCTGTAAGGGAGTATTCGGCAGGCCACACCAGTTGTTTCATCGTAACGTAATTCAATGGGAATTTCCTTCGGCTGAAAACCGGTAAATGGATCAAGGTAACGTCCTGTGGTAATTTCTTTTTTGAAACCAATATATTTCATTTAGCGCCCTTTCTTTGTTTTTGGGTTTGCTTTTCGCTTTTGCCGGTCTTGAATTTGAGGTTCTTTTTCAGGCATTTCAGCAGAAACATTTCTACATTGCTCTGGGATAAATCACCATCTAATTCCTTTTTCAAGACCTCCAAAGAAATTTCAATTCGCGCCGCGCTGCGGTGTCCTCCGCCTTGACCGATTAACCCGTAAGCCTTTTGTGCGATTGCGCCGCAATCCTTTCTGTAGCCGTCACCGCGAAATATAATGATCAGTTTATCGTCAACAATGCCGGCTACTACAACATAATAAGTACCTATTAAGCGCAAATAAAAATCGGCGACCTGCACACAGACATCAGGACTTTCGACACTGCCCAGAAAGCCGATTCTCCGGCCGCGAAAATGACTCATATGATGGAACGCCTGGTCAAAATACTTCAAATAACTGATCGGGGTTTGGTTTAGTTCAATGTGGCGAATTAGTCGTAGATTACCATATTTGGTATGATAGGCGTAAGCGCTGATATCTTCAATAAGAGTATCCCTATCAAAATTGTCGGTATCCGTTTTGATTCCATACAGAAGCGCGGTATGCAGATTTTTTGATACTTTTATACGGGAGCAAAGTAAATATTCTGTAAGTATAGTGGATAATGCTCCATACTTGGGGCGGATATCTTCCAGCGGTGCATTCCAGTCGCCCTCTCGCGGATGATGATCTAAAACAATGTGCGGTTGAATAAATTTTAACACGCCGTCAAGAAAGGATGGCTGCGCATCCATAAGAGCAATCAGCCTGTAAGAATTAATATCAACCTGATTAACGAGACGGATGTTGAGACGCATGGATAAGGCTAATTCCTTATTTTGCTGCCTTCTTATAGGCTCCGTGGAAACGAAGGCGCTTTTGGCGAGGCCTTTGGTTTGCTGGATGATATCGTGCAGCGACATGGCCGAAGCAATGGCATCCGGATCAGGGCTGCCGTGCATAAGCAGCAGTAAGGAATCATTTGGCTGCACCATATCCATGAGCTTTTTAAAGTTTTGCTCTGTTTCTTTTTTTATGAGGATGGATTCGACTTGCATTATTTTAATATAAGGTGAACCGCTGTTTTAGTAAACAACAATTTTGCCGGGATTATCGCTAACTACATTTCCGACGATAGCAGCATCGGTAATTCCGTTCTGATGCATTTCTTGAATAAGGTCTTGTGCTTCATTTGCGGGAATGCTGAAAAAGAGGCCCCCGGCTGTTTGCGGATCAAAAAGAATATCTAAAATCCAGTCAGGACAAGTATCTGCTTTTTTAATTTGAGAAATCCGGTAATTCTTGTTGCGGTAAAGGCCGGCGGGAACATAGCCTGATTCTAACAATTCCTTTACACCGGCAAAAATAGGCACTAACGCGGAATTAATTTTCAGACCAACGTTTTCGCCCTCGATCATTTCACAGGCATGTCCTAAAAACCCAAACCCAGTTATATCAGTGCAGGCATGAATGTTCGCGTGAGCAATCAATAGCTCTGCCGCTTTTTTGTTGAGTTGCGTCATGCAGGCGATTGCTTTTGCCACGAGCTGAGCGTCAGCTTCACCTCCTTTGATTGCTGTACTGACAATGCCTGTGCCCAATGGCTTGGTCAAAATCAAACTATCGCCGGGCTTTGCCCCACGGTTAAACCAAACTTTATGAGGATGAATTTTGCCCGTCACAGAAAGCCCGTATTTAATTTCGTTATCTTCAACGCTGTGCCCACCCACCAACAGTACACCAGCTTCCCGCATTTTGTCCAGACCCCCGCGGAGTACTTCCCGTAAAACTGCCATATCCATTGTTTTGATCGGGAAACAAACAATGTTCATCGCGGTGATGGGTTTGCCGCCCATCGCGTAAACGTCATTGAGTGCGTTGGTCGCGGCAATCTGGCCGAATGTATAGGGATCGTCAACTGTCGGGGTGAAGAAGTCGAGCGTCTGCACAAGGGCGACATCATCGGAAATTTTATACACCCCTGCGTCTTCCGCATGTTCAAATCCCGTCAGCAAATTTGGGTCCTTTATCAGCGGTAAATCGCGCAATGCCAGGGCCAGGTCCTCCGGACCTATTTTACAGGCTCAACCGGCGCTTTGCACTGTTTCTGTTAAGCGAATAATCTTTTTTTCTTTCATTTTCCTTTGCCTGAAATTAAAGTTAAATTACTTTTCCAGCTTTCAGTAATATTTTTAGCATAGAAGAAGGTATTTTCCAACTTTAAATGCAATCAATAATTGGGAAAAATCAACATCGCTCCCCACGATATAAATGTCATTTTAGTTGATTTATTTGTGCAAATACGTTTAAAGAAAATACATTCCAAAAAAGGATTGTAATAATGCCTATCCGCTACTACAGCACCAATCGATATTTGAATAAAGTTGCCGGAATTGTTCCTTCCACCGCCAGCGTATCTTTTAAAGAAGCGCTGCTTATGGGTCAGGCACCGGACGAAGGCCTGTTTGTTCCTGATTCTATTCCGCAGTTATCGGTAAACGATATACTGAAACTAAGAGACAAGCCTTACTGGCAAACAGCCCTACTTGTCGCACAGGTGTTTCTTTCCGATGAGTTTTCCAAAGAAGTTCTCGAGGCGGTGGTGAAAGACACCTATAATTTCCCCGTGCCGCTGGAGGCTGTTTATCCGCGTGCTTTTGTTATGCGTCTGGATCAAGGCCCAACCGCCTCATTTAAGGATTTTGCCGCCAGGATGATGGCAAGACTCATGAGCCATTGCCGTGCCAAAGGCGAGAGAATCAATATTTTGGTGGCTACTTCCGGTGATACCGGCAGCGCTGTGGGTGAGGCCTATAAAGGAGTCGCGGGCATTGATGTGACCATTCTATATCCGGCGGCAGAAGTGAGTCTGATGCAGAAAAAGCAGCTCGATACCATCGGCGGCAATGTGCAGGCTCTTTGCGTGGAAGGGAAATTTGACGATTGCCAGAACCTGGTGAAGGTTGCTTTTTCCGATCCGGAGCTGGCTAAATTTAATCTATCCTCGGCAAATTCAATCAACTTTGGCCGGATTCTGCCGCAAATTGTCTATTATATTTATGCCTACGCCGAGCTTGCAGGAGCCGATGAAGAAGTTATTTTTTCTGTTCCTTCCGGTAATTTTGGCGATGCCCTTGGTTGTGAATACGCGCGCCGCATGGGTCTGCCTGTGGCGAAACTCGTCATGCCTACCAATGAAAATGACGAATTCCCCGTCTTTTTAGCCACAGGTAAATACAAGAAGGTTTCACCATCGCGCGCATGCATTTCCAATGCGATGAATGTCGGCCATCCCAGCAATCTGGCACGGTTCTTTGAACTTTACGGTGGTACTGTTGATCGTGTTGGAAATGTGTATCGCTATCCCAACATTGAAGAGATGCGACGCCATATCTATTCAGTAACAGTTTCGGATAAGCAAACCCGCGAAACAATAAAAAGCGTTTATGATCGCTATCACTTGATTCTGGAGCAACATGGAGCTGTAGGCTGGGCAGGGCTTGAGGACTATTTCCGGAAAACCGGTGATGAAAAACTGGCAATTTGCTTGGAAACCGCTCATCCGGCAAAATTTCCGGAAGAAATTAAACAATTACTGGGAATCGCACCCGAACTCCCGCAAAGTTTGAAAGACATCGGTAGCAGAAAAGGTAGTGCCATTAATATACCCAATGATTACGAAGCTTTCAAAGACTATCTCCAAAAGAATTTAAAGATCAAAGAATAGCCATGATCCTGTGTATATAATTTTTTTCACAGAACGCTTGACTTTCAAAAATGGTATGGTATAGAACGATCGTTCTATATTTTCGTTGGAGTAATTATATGGCCAGAAGCGAAAAGACAATCAAGTTATTGGCAACCGGTTTTGGTTCCGGGCTCTCACCGTTTGCTCCCGGTACAATGGGCACATTAGTCAGCATTCCTATTTGTCTTGTTTGTCTGCCACTTACCTGGCCTGTGCGATTTGTCTTTGTCATTGTTTTATCGGCGTTGGCTATTTTTGTTTCGGGACGTGCGGAAATAATTTATGAGAAGAAAGATGATCAGCGTATAGTAATTGATGAAATCGCCGGTTTTCAAGTAGCTATGCTGCCGGTGGCGATAACCGGATGGCATCTTTGCGTTGCCTTTGTTCTTTTCCGGATATTCGATATCTGGAAGCCTTTTCCTGTCAACAGACTGCAAGATCTTCCAGGCGGCTGGGGCGTGGTCATGGATGATGTCGGTGCCGGAATATACGCCGGTGTACTGATGTTAGCTTTAAATTATTCAGGTATTTTATGAAAATTTCTATTCTGACAATCGGCAATGAATTAATGAGCGGGCGCATAGCCGATACCAATTCTTCGTTTATCGCGCGTGAAATCAATCTGCAGGGCTGGCAGGTGGAGGCCATGATGTCGGTTGGGGATAATTTTAACTCCATTAAAAGCCGTTTGAATTATCTGCTGGAGCTTACTGATGTTGTAATATGCACAGGAGGGCTTGGTCCCACAGCCGATGATATTACCACAGCCGCCATCGCGCAGGCTTTGAACCTTCCATTATATACAGACGAAACTGTTTTGCAGAAAATTAAAGATATATTTGCCAAATACAATTTGCGCTGGGTGGAAAATAACGCCAAGCAGGCCATGTTCCCACAGGGCGCGGAAATAATTGCCAACTCAGTAGGTACAGCCGCAGGCTTTGCGTTGCGAGTGAAAGAAAAATTAATCTTTGTCATTCCCGGAGTGCCGCATGAAACTCAGAAGATGATGCCTGATGGGGTTATCCCGATTTTACGCCGATATTTTCCTCAGCCGGATCAATATTCAGCCAAACAGACCATCAAAACTTTCGGGCTTTCAGAGGGGGCGGTGGATGAACGGCTCAAAGATATTGATTTTATCGCAATGGGAGTGAACGTTGGGTTTTACCCTGTGTTTCCGGAGAATCACGTTGTATTAATTTCGCGCCACAAAACTCAGGAAGATGCACAGAGGAATCTGCAAAAGGCACAGGATGAAGTTGCTGCACGCCTGCAAGACCATATTTTTTCTTACGGAGAGAAAACGCTGGAAGAAGTAATCGCCGGTCTTTTAACTGAGAAAAAACTGACCATCGCCATTGCCGAATCGTGTACGGGCGGATTGATTACGAATCGCCTCACCGATGTGTCCGGCAGTTCTGATTATCTGGAACGGGGACTTGTGACCTACAGCAATGAAGCCAAAATCAGCATGCTGGGCGTTCCGGCTGAAATTCTTGAAAAACACGGTGCAGTCAGCGAGGAAACTGTGCGGCTGATGGCCGAAGGTGTGCGTAAGCTTGCCGGAACAGACTTGGGGCTTGCCTCCACGGGTATTGCCGGGCCAACCGGTGGAAGTAAAGAAAAACCGGTCGGCACGGTTTATCTTGCGCTGTCCGATTACCAACAAACCATTTGCCGCCATTACAATTTTCGCTGGGATCGGCGCAGAAACAAGCATGTCTTTTCGGAAGCAGCGCTAATTTTGTTAAAAAATTATTTACAGGGAAAAGGTTAGTTCATGACGGAGTCCGAAAAAAATATTCGTGCCTTTCTGGCGATTGAACCGCCAGATGACATTTTACAGATACTGTCCCGCTTGCAGGAAGAATTGAAGCGGGAGATCAGCGGCCGGATCAGTTGGACAAAGCCGCAGGGGCAGCATCTAACGCTGAAGTTTTTTGGCGATATTTCAACGGAAGATGTAAATAATATTCGTGCGGCCGTTGAAAACCGCACAGTTTCAGGACAATCTTTGAAATTGAAAATTGAGAAACTTGGAGTGTTCCCTGATCCCCGCAGGCCGCGAATTATTTGGTGCGGTGTTTTAGGCGATGGAGAAAAACTTTCGCTATTACAAAAACAACTGGAAACTGATTTTGAAGGTATTGGTTTTCCCAACGAAGATCGAGAGTTTCGGGCGCATCTGACTTTAGGCAGGATTAAGGAGCCGTATGGTTTAACCGGAATCAGCGAAGCTTTGACTAAACACAATGCCTTTGCCGCAGGCGTTTTTGAATGCAGGCAATTGATCTTATTCCAAAGCAAACTCCTACCGCAGGGTGCGGTTTATACAAAATTGGCTGAGTTTAAATTGAAAGGATGAAAAGTGAAAAAAGAAACAAAAAATAATACTGAAAAAATAACAGAGATAGGGAGGTCACATATGTGTGCAGATTTAGACAGATCAAAAGCTGTGGATTTGGCGATTACGCAGATTGAAAGGCAGTTTGGTAAGGGCTCGATTATGAAATTGGGCAGTTCGGAACGGGTTGCCGATGTTCCGGCCATTTCCACCGGATCGCTCAGTCTTGATATAGCACTGGGGACTTTTGGCGTTCCGCGCGGTAGAGTTATTGAAATCTATGGGCCGGAATCAGGCGGAAAGACCACACTAGCGTTGCACATTGTCGCGGAAGCGCAAAAGAAAGACGGAATTGCAGCATTTGTTGATGCCGAACACGCCCTGGATGTAACCTATGCCAAGAAAATCGGCGTCAATACTGACGACCTGCTCATCTCTCAGCCGGATACAGGCGAGCAGGCACTGGAAATTGCCGAAACTCTTGTTCGCAGTGGCGCGCTTGATGTATTGGTTGTAGATTCTGTGGCCGCGTTGGTTCCCAAGGCCGAACTCGAAGGCGAAATGGGCGATGCACAAATGGGTTTGCAGGCAAGGCTCATGTCGCAAGCTCTGCGCAAGCTGACAGGCAGCATCAGCAAATCCAAAACCACCGTTATTTTTATTAATCAATTGCGCATGAAAATTGGCGTCTTTTTCGGTAATCCGGAAACTACCACCGGCGGTAATGCCCTGAAATTTTATTCTTCACAGCGGCTCGATATTCGCAAAATGACTTCCATAAAGAACGGTCAGGAAGTCATCGGCTTTAGAACCAAGGTTAAAGTTGTAAAAAACAAGCTGGCACCACCTTTTCGAGAAGCGGAATTTGATATTATCTTCGGCGAAGGGATCTCGCGCGAGGGTGATGTGCTGGATCTGGCGGCGGAAAATGGAATTATTGAAAAAAGCGGCGCCTGGTATTCCTACAAGGGTGACAGAATAGGCCAAGGCCGGGATAATTCGCGCATTTTCTTAAAAGAAAATCCGAATATTATGACGGCTGTGGAAAATGAGGTACGCGCCAAGTTGGGTATAGTGGCTATAGAGCAGGAAGAGGATAAGTGAAGGTTTTAGATTTGGCGGCGGCCAAACAAAAAGCTTATCGCCTTTTGTCCATGCGGCCACACTCGGAAAAAGAGCTGGAAAAGAAACTGCGGGAAAAAGGTTTTCCCGCAGTTGTCATTAAAGAAGCGCTGGAAAAACTCCACGATTTGAAGTATCTCAATGACGAGTCCTTTGCCTTTGGGTGGGCTCGCGATTTGGCAGTAAACAAACTTCGTGGTAATCGTAAAATAATTGCCAGCTTGCGGGAAAAAGGCGTGGCACCACAGTTGATTGATGGCGCTATCGACGCAGCCCGGCTCGAAATTTCCGAAGAAGAGGCTATCGCGGTTTTAGTTCGAAAAAAGGCAGCCAAGAAGAAGTTGACGACTTTTGATATAAAAGAAAAACAGAGAATTTTTCAAAGCCTGATGGGACGAGGTTTTCCGCCGGGATTGATTTTAAATAAACTGGGAAAGGCAGTGGAGGAAGAGATTGATGATTAAGACAGGCGAAGCTATTCGGGAGAGCTTTTTAAAATTCTTCGAGGAGAAAGGGCATGCAAGAGTAGCCAGTTCGTCCCTGATTCCGAAAGATGATCCCACTCTGCTTTTCACCAACGCGGGCATGGTGCAATTTAAAAACGCGTTTTTAGGCTTGGAGAATCGCGGTTACACGCGGGCGGCTTCCTGCCAGAAATGTGCGCGTGCCGGTGGCAAACACAACGACTTGGAAAACGTCGGCGTCACCTCGCGCCATCATACTTTTTTTGAAATGCTCGGCAATTTTTCCTTTGGCGATTATTTCAAAGAAGAAGCGATTGCCTGGGCGTGGGAATATTTAATTGATGTGGCCAAGTTGCCCAAAGAAAAACTCTGGGTGACAATTTATACAGATGACGATGAGTCCTATGCCATCTGGCATAAAAAGATGAAAGTGCCGAAAGATCGCATTATCCGCATGGGAGAAAAAAGCAATTTCTGGATGATGGGTGAAACCGGCCCCTGCGGCCCCTGCTCCGAAATTATTTACGATCAGGGAGAAGGCACCGGCTGCGGCCGATCCGAATGCGATCTGGACTGCGGCTGCGACCGCTATCTGGAAATATGGAATAATGTGTTTACGCAATTTGACCGCGATGAAAACGGCAAATTAAATCCGCTGGCCAAGCCCAGCATCGATACAGGCATGGGTTTGGAGCGCCTCACCGCTGTGATTCAGGGCGTAAAAAGTAATTACGATACTGACCTTTTCGCTCCCATTATTCGTTTCGTCGAAAAAGCATCCGACAAGACCTACGGTAAAAATGCGGACAATGATGTCTCTATCCGGGTCATTGCTGATCACAGTCGTGCTGTAACATTTTTAATCGGCGATGGTATTGTGCCCAGTAATGAAGGCCGTGGCTATGTGTTGCGCCGCATCTTGCGGCGGGCGGCGCGTCATGGGAAAATGATCGACATCAACAAACCATTTTTAAACGAAAGCGCTCAAGTCGTCATTGATATGATGAAAGGAGTTTACCCCGATCTGGTGGAAAAGTCCTCTTACATCACCAAAGTCATTCTCAATGAAGAACAGCGTTTTATGGAAACGCTCGACGCGGGGTTACGAATTTTGCAGGAAGAAACAACAGCCTTGAAGAAAGCGGGTAAATCGGTTTTGCCCGGTGCGCTGGTGTTTAAGCTCCATGATACCTTTGGTTTTCCTACCGACTTGACTGCGGACATTGTCAAAAAAGATAATTTTACACTCGATACGGCTGGCTTTGAAGCTGAGATGGAGCAGCAGCGCATTAGGGCGCGAGGTGCCTGGAAGGGCAGCGGTGAGGAAGCCATATCTGAGTGCTACCTGAAAGCTTCCAGCTCCGGAATATTAAGCGAGTTTTGTGGTTATGAAGGCATCGTCAAAGCTCAGTCAAAGATTACAGCCATTTTTGTGGAGGGCAAACAGGCGGATACGGTAAACGAAGGTCAGCAGGCGGAGATCGTTTTGGATACCACACCCTTTTATGGAGAGTCCGGCGGGCAAGCAGGTGACACAGGCTATCTGGAAGGAGCTGGTTTTAACTTTATAGTTTTGGATACTCAAAAGCCGGTGGATAGATTTATTGTTCATAAGGGAATTGTGCAGAAAGGAAAAATAAAAGTCGGCGATGTGGCGCAGTTGATCGTTGATGCCGATAAAAGAAAGTCAACTCAAGCCAATCATTCCGGCACGCATATTCTGCAGGCGGCGCTCAAAGCGGTGCTGGGCGATCATATTAAACAATCCGGCTCGCAGGTAACGGCGGAACGGCTGCGTTTTGACTTTAGCCATTTTTCCAAAATCAACGATGATGAAATGTGGCGCGTGGAAGAAATCGCCAATGATATGATTCGCAAAAATCTGGAAGTGCAGACGGAAGTTTGCGCGCTTGAAGACGCTCTCAAAACCGGAGCAACAGCAGTGTTTGATGAAAAATACGGCGCGACTGTCCGCATTGTGAAGATGGGCGAAATGAGCATGGAGCTTTGCGGCGGAACCCATGTGCAGCGCACGGGTGAGATTGGCTTGCTGAAAGTTGTTCATGAATCAGCCATTGCCGCAGGCGTTCGCAGAATTGAAGCGGTCACCGGCAGGGGAGCACTCACGCATGTACAGAAAGCAGAAGAAGAACTCAAAAAAGCAGCCAACCTGTTTAAGGCCAATCCTCTGGAGCTTGTCGACCGTGCGGATAAATTACTCAAGCACACCAAAGAGCTGGAAAAGGAAATGGAAGCCCTCAAAGGAAAACTTGCTGCCAAAGATTCCGGCGATCTGATGAGTCAGGCTCGCGAAATCGGCGGTGTGAAAGTGTTGGCAGCGGAAGTGAACATCGCCGATGTCAAGACACTGCGTGACTTTGGCGATAAGCTGCGCGACAAAATGGAATCCGGCATCATCCTTCTGGGGAGCAAAGCAGGAGATAAGGCGCTTCTATTGTGCCTGGTGACCAAGGACCTGACAGGAAAGTATTCCGCCGGCAATATCATCAAGGAACTGGCACCGCTGGTCGGCGGTAGCGGCGGCGGCCGCCCAGACATGGCCCAGGCCGGCGGCACCCAGCCGGAGAATTTGGGGAATATTTTTCCAGCTTTGGAAAAATTACTGACAAAGTAGCACAAATACGGATAGCCTGCGTATTCGTCGCTTTGCCACCTTGTTCTAGTTTGGCTATTAAATTTATTGGAATAATTATTCCATATATTTTTTCACTTCCGATCTGGGGCCTAGGAATTAATGTGAGAGGATTAAACCAAGGATTTTATGAATGTAGTCAATAGCCCGCACAATGAGTTAAAGGCCGATCAAGACAAAAAATCAAATAACCAAGATAATGTTGTTTTCGAGGTGCGTGATCTCGCCAAGATTTATAAAATGGGCGAGGTTGAGGTTCATGCCCTGCGGGGAGCTAATGTGGAATTGTTTTCCAAAGAACTGATTGTTCTTTTAGGGCCCTCTGGCAGCGGAAAATCAACCTTATTAAATATCCTTGGCGGTCTGGATACCGCCACCAGCGGTTTTGTTTCTTATCGTGGCAGAGATCTGACAAAGGCAACGGAAGCGGAACTGACCGAATACCGGCGCTTCCATGTCGGGTTTGTATTCCAGTTTTACAATCTGATCCCCAGCCTAACTGCGCTGGAGAATGTGGCGGTGGTAACGGAGATTGCCAAAAATCCCATGAAGCCGGAAGATGCGCTGGCGTTGGTCGGGTTGACGGAAAGGTTGGATCACTTTCCGGCGCAGTTATCCGGCGGCGAGCAGCAGCGCGTGGCCATCGCCCGCGCCATATCCAAAAACCCGGAGGTTATGCTGTGCGACGAACCCACGGGCGCGCTTGATTCTCAGACGGGAGTCGTCGTGCTCGAAGCGTTGGAGAGGGTTAATCGAGAACTGGGCACGGCAACAGCAATTATTACCCATAATGTGGACATTGCCGCTATGGCTGACCGCGTCATTCACCTCAGTAACGGAAGAATTGCCGAAGTGACAGCAAACAAAGTTAGAAAATCACCGCACGATATACAATGGTAAGCTGATGAAGGCACTCAACAGGAAAGTCTTGCGGGACCTTTGGCGCATGAAGGGTCAGGTATTTGCCATAACGCTCGTGGTTGTAAGCGGTGTGGCGACTTTCATCATGTTCATCACTACAATGCATTCCCTTGATCGCACCAGAAATTCATTCTATAACGATTACAATTTTGCCGATGTCTTTGTTTATTTAAAGCGAGCACCGGAAAGCCTGAAGGAAAAAATAAAAGAAGTACCGGGTGTCAATCAGGTGGAAACCCGTGTTTCCGCTTATGTCAAATTGGATATCAAAGGTTTTCCCGAACCGGTCACCGGCCACATAATCTCTGTGCCGGATGACGGCCAGCCGCTCATGAATCGTCTTTACATCCGCAAAGGTCGGCTTGCCGACCCGGCCAAAGACAACGAAGTAGTTATCAATGAATCTTTCGCCCATGCTCATGATTTCAATCTCGGCGATCAATTTGCCGCGATTATTAACGGCAAATGGAAAAAACTGACAATTACCGGCATTGCCCTTTCACCGGAATGCGTTTTGGTCATGCGGCCCTTTGCTATGAGCCCGGATTTCAAACGTTACGGAATTCTCTGGATGAGCCGCAAGGCAATCAGCAAAGCTTATAATATGGAGGGCGCGTTTAATGACATAGTGCTGACTCTGTATCCCGGAGCTAACGTAAATGAAGTCCTGCGGGAGTTGGATAATATTGTGGACCGCTACGGCGGGTTCGGTGCCTATGCCCGCAAAGACCAGATATCGCACCGTTTGCTCAATGAAGAATTCAATATGCTCCGGAGAATGTCCAAAATATTTCCCACAATATTCATCTGTGTTGCCGCCTTCTTATTAAATGTTGTGATGAGCAGAACTATTAATACGCAGCGCGAACAAATCGCCGCCTTGAAGGCGTTTGGGTATGATAATGTTGCCATCGGCATCCATTATGCGCAGTTGGTTGTTCTGATTATATTGGCCGGACTGTTGCTAGGTATCTTTGCCGGTATCTGGCTGGGGAAAATATTAGGCGGCATTTATATGGCAGTCTACCGCTTTCCCGCTCTTGTCTTTGTATTAAAACCATGGGTTATTGTTTCGGCGATTATTATCAGTATTGCTTCCGCCCTCGTTGGCACATTGCACTCCCTTTGGCGGGCGGCCAAACAGCCTCCGGCCGAGGCAATGCGGCCCGAGCCCCCCGCAAAGTATCAGATAACGTTGCTGGAAAAGATGGGCATTGGCCGCACGTTTTCACAACCTACGCGGATTATCGCCCGCAATATCGAACGCAAACCAATTCGAACCTTCCTTTCGATTATCGGAATTGCCGTGGCCTGTGCCACAATGATCTCTAGCGGATTTTTCAAGGATTCAATTGATTATATGGTGAACGTTCAATTTGTTCTTTCTCAGAAGGAAGATATGGCTGTTGGTTTCGTTGAACCGACATCACACAGGGCGCTATATGAAATTCAGGAAATGGAAGGCGTCCATTATGCCGAAACCTTTCGTACTGTGCCGGTAAAATTTAAATTCGGCAGGAGCAGTTATAAAACCGTAATCAACGGTATTGAACCGGATAGCCGCCTGCATCCTTTGCTGGATAAGAACTTAAAAACAGTGACTTTGCCGCAGGAAGGTATTATATTAAATGACTATTTAGGCAAGATTTTGGGCGTGAAAGCCGGTGACATTTTGACAGTAGAGACGTTGGAAGGGGCGAAGGCGATCCGGCAGGTGCAGGTAGTGGCGCTGGTCAAGTTGTATCTGGGAGTGATGGGGTATATGGACGTGAAAGCGCTCAACCGTCTGATGAAGGAGGGTGACGCTGTATCGGGAGTTTATATTACTGCTGATGCTCAATATCAGGAAAAACTTTACCGGAGTTTTGTAAACATGCCGAGCGTTTCTGGAACTGTCGTGAGAAAAAACGAAATTCGCAATTTTTATGATGTACAGGCCAAAGGCATGCTTTTTTTTACGTTTATTGCTACACTAATGGCCTGTTCTATTTGCATCGGTGTAGTCTATAATAACGCTCGCATAGCGCTAGCGGAAAGAAGCCGGGAGCTATCCAGCCTTCGGGTGCTGGGCTATACGCGCGGTGAAATTTCCTACATCCTCCTGGGAGAGTTGGCTTTTATCGCGCTTGTTGCCATTCCGCTGGGTTTTCTTATCGGGAATGCACTTTGCGCATATATTGCAGCGATGTTGCAATCCGACCTTTTTCGCGTGCCGCTGGTTATTGAACTGAAAACATTTTCGCTTGCAGCAGCGGTGGTTCTGATTTCGGCATCGATATCGGGGTTGATTGTCCGCCATAAGCTCGATCATCTTGATCTGGTGGAAGTACTAAAAACAAGAGAATAAATTATGAATAAAAAACAAGTATGAGGAGTTTGTATGAATGTAGCATTACGCAGAAAGTTGTTTGTCATTATAATTATCGCTATTGTTGTTCTGGCGACTGCTTACGGTTTTTATCCGAAAGCGGTGGATGTTGATCTGGTTTTGGTCACACGCGGCCCGCTGCAGGTGACCATTGAGGAAGAAGGTCGCACTCGCCTGAAAGATCGCTTTGTTATCACGGCTCCGACAGCCGGATATTTAGAGCGCGTTAAAGTTAAAGTCGGAGACGCGGTGAGAAAAGGACAGGTCGTCATGGTCCTCGAGCCGCTGCGTTCACAGGTGCTCGATTCGCGCAGCCGCGCTGAGGCGACGGCAGCCGTTAGCGCGGCTGCGGCCGCTCTTAACGCCGCCATGGAAAGGGAGAATGCGGCCACGGCGGATGCCGATTATATGGAAAAAAGGCTGGAAAGACTGAAGAATTTATATGCCAAAGGGTCTATTGCCAAAGATCAGCATGACCAGATAGAAGCGGAGACGAAAAAGGTACGGGCAATTCAGCGCTCGGCTAGAGCGGCTGTGAATGTCTCGCGCTCCGAACTGGAAAGAGCGAAAACATTATTGCAGAACTTTGCTTCGAATAAAAAAACGGCCAGTCAAAATAATGTTTACGTCTCAACACCCACCGGCGGTAATATTTCCCGACTCTACAGAGAGAGTGAAGGTGCGGTCAATGTTGGAGAGCCGCTGATGGAAATAGGCAACTCCAAAAACCTGGAAATACGCGTGGAAGTGCTTTCTTCCGACGCGGTGAAAATTAAAAATGGAGCTGCCGTGTTTTTTAAACGCTGGGGAGGCGAGGAAACACTCGAAGGAGTTGTGCGGGTAGTCGAGCCTTCCGGATTTACCAAAATATCCAGCCTCGGTGTGGAGGAACAAAGAGTTTTGATCATTGCTGATATCACGTCGCCACCAGAAAAGTGGAGTGCTCTGGGTGACGGCTACCGTCTGGAAGCGCATTTCGTTGTCTGGGAGGGCAAAGACGTTCTTCAGGTTCCCGCCAGTTCTATTTTCCGCTTGGGTCAGGGCTGGGCAGTATTTGTGGAAGAAAAAGGAAAGGCGCGTGTACAGATAGTTGAAATAGGCCAGAGAAATGGTTTAACAGCGGAGATAATTTCCGGTGTGAGGGAAAAGGAAAAAGTAATTGCCCATCCCGATGATTCCGTAAGCAACGGCACCCGTATCCGCGCCCGGAAATAGTGTTTCGGACTGTTCGGGCAGCAGTCCCTACAATTGGCTATGATTTTTCTAGCCTTGAGTTTCTTCTTTTTTTGAACTCAACGATAAACTCTTTGGAAGACAGATATTTATCGGCAAAAGAAACGATAAATGATTCTTTATATTTTGGCGGACTAAGAGTGAGAGGCCACATGTGCTTTTTGATAATGTCCTCCTCAATTTCATTTATTGAAAAGTGTTTCCTGGCGTTGTCCACGGCGATTGCGGGATGCTCAAGTCCGTGGAATTTTTTACGGGGAAGATCAGGTACATCGTGATTACGCCAATCATAAAGAAAAAAATCATGCAGCAGCGCCCCACGCGCGGTTGAGCGATAGTCCAGCTTTAAATATTTACTTATCCGGTAAGATAAATAAGCAACATCCTGCACGTGTTCATAGATCGAAGAATTGTGATGAAAGAACTCTTTGAGTTTCAGGAATGCTTCGTGTTCGTAGATGTCGTTAATTGCTTCGTAATATTCATCTTCAAATGGTCTTCGGCCTTTCATCTCTAAGATGATCTTATTCTGAACAGATTTCAGAAAAGTATTAATCTTTTTTTTGATATTATTGCTTATATTGCTGTTGATATATCTGTTTAAATCCGGGAATGCGTAGCGAAGCCGCCTTAAGGAATCTAAGATCTTTTCTGTTTCCACATTGTTCAAGTTTAAATATTCAGTATAGAGATAGGCAATTTTTTTCTGGAATTCCGTGAGAGATGTCACAGAATACGCGCAATCAATAACATAATAGATTATTAATGCTATCGCCGTGATTTGTAGATATATTCTCTGGGGAAAGGCGGTATATTGCAAAACAACTGGATGAATAAATGTAATGAAAATAAAGCCAAGGGCGGCCCAGATTACAGAAAAAAGGAGGCATACCTTTCCATGAAGATTAAACTTGTATTCGGAATAATCCCATAACGTCAGTTTAAATATCTTTTCAGCAAAATAACCGACCATATATTCAAGTATGGTGAGTGCCAGACCGAATATAAAAAGCCTTGGCAGAACATGCCAACTTTGGAAAAAATGTTGAAGCAAGATGAGAAAAAGAGCTCCAAAGCCATAGAGGGGAATAAAAGGCCCGAATAAAAACCCGGCATTGACAAATTTCCGTTGAGTTATGGAACGGTAAATTACCTCAATAATCCATCCCATGAAGGAATAAATAGCGAAAAGCGCCACATAATAGAAAATGCTTATGCTTATATTAGCCATAAGCATACTTTATCATTACATCATTCAAATAGACATATAAAAAACGGCTCTATTATTGAGTTTGAAAAAGATTTTATCAATAAACAGAGCCGTCTTATTCAAGATTTTAAAAGTGGCCAGGCATAATTGCTATGGCTTACTTCTCGATGACATATTCCACTTCAACTCTCCGATTAATCTGCCTTCCTTCTTCTGTTGAATTATCAGCAATAGGTTTGGAAGATCCAAATCCTTTGGCTGTGATCCGGTCGGATTCGATTTTGAATTTATTCACCATGACTGTTTTTATCGCTTCCGCGCGTTTTTGGGAAAGATTAAGATTGTACTTATCCCCGTGCTTACTACTACTGTCTGTATGTCCCTCAACAACAATCTTCAGAGCGGGGGTTTTTTTCATTACATCGGCAACAGCCTCAATGTTTTTGTAATAAGCCGGTTTCACAACAGCTTTCATCGTGTCAAACTGCACATTCAGAGTGGTTCTAACTGGTTCAATTATCTTCTGCTCAACTGTCGCCGCAGCTTCAGGCGCCGCTTTTACTTCCTCTACCGGCGGAGGCGGAGGAAGTGGTTCCGGTGCAACTTTCATTGCTACAGGTGGAGGAAGCGGTTCCGGGGCAATTTCCTTTGCTATTGGTGTAGATGCCTCTTGGCCGCCGCCAAAGAAAAATCTTATCCCCAAAAACCCGGAAATGTTGGAAGGATTGTAGTCTCCCTGTGTCTCCACCAAATTTCCACCCGGTGGTGGGGAAGGGTTAGGATATTGTGTTGTGAAAGTACCTGTGGTGCTCCATAAGCGTCTAATTTCTGCATTTAAAGCAATGTTGGGCGTAATGAAATAATCCGCCCCGACACTCAAATGACCGCCATAAGTCCGCTCAACAGAAATGCACCCGCCGCGTGCGTCAAGAGATGCTTGCCATTCGTCTGTCAACAAAATCTCATTGTACATTGCATCAAAACCGGCTTCGACATAAGGGACGAAACGGCTTTTCGGCATAAACCTCCACTGAACACCTACAGCAAAATCATAAGTTTTACCTGTCGTTATATTATATCCCACAGAGGGGTCATAGGGTGAGGAAGCCTTGAGCCCAGCCTGAAAGTAAATGACATCAAAGTTAACCGCCAGATTATCCGTAAGGCCGTACATAATTCCGCCGCCGGCAGTCCATCCGATATCCGGGTTAATCTCCCTGTCAACCGGATTTTTCCAGGCACTGTTGGAAATATAACTTGCTCCCCCCCGGGCGGTTATACCGACCTTCCCGTCAATGCTGTCGGCCATGACCGTGGTAGCGAACAAAAATACTACCGCAGTTGCCAATAAAATAATCTTTTTCATCAAAACCTCCTGAGGTTAGATTTAATAGTTTGATTTCTATTATCTAAATAATCTTGAAAGTCAAGAAAATAGTTAACTATTTTTTACTCGTCTCCGGAAGGTGGCTGCGTTCATTGTGCGCTTCGATCACGGCCTCGCCATCTTGAAGGCGGACAATCGTTTTGGAAGCCGTGTCCACGCAGTTGCTGCGGAATTCGGAGAGGCTGATCTTTCTGATGCGGCAGAGAATGGCGGCAATGGTGAAGTTGTGGGCAACCACCAGAGCGTCCTCCTTTTGACTAATAATTTTTTCCACTGCCCGCCATGCGCGCTCTTGCAGTCCGGCCAATGATTCTCCGTTAGGCATCCGGACAGAAGCCGGATTGGCAACCCACTTGTTGAGAAATTCTTTTTCGCAGGCCATCAATTCCTTAAAAGAAAAACCTTCAAAATCCCCCTGGTCCATTTCCATCAGGCCCGGATGAATCCGAATTTCCTTGCGATGGAACCCGTTAATAATCTCGGCTGTTTTGAGGGCTCTTTTGAGCGGACTGGAATGGATCGCGCCGATGTGCTGATCTTTCAGGGATAAGGCCAGAAGCCGCGCCTGCTCAATGCCCACGGGGCTCAACTCAATATCGCTTGTTCCCTGAATCCGGCCTTCTTTATTCCAGAGAGTTTCTCCATGTCGAATGAGAATTAATTGCATAGTGTCCTTGCCGCGAGGGTGGGCTGTTTCTTATGGCTAATTTTTTTTTGCCGGTGTGATCGGGTTACGTTTCTTGGCTTTCAATTTGACCGGTTTTTTCCAGTTGCCGTTCTCCAGCGCCAGCTTCACTACTTCCAGCATGTCGTTGACGAAATGAAACTTGATACTTTTTTGCACATTGACCGGAATATCCTCCAGGTCTTTGCGGTTCCATGCGGGCAGGATAATCGTTTTAATCCCGGCCCTGTATGCCGCCAAAACTTTTTCCTTGATTCCTCCCACAGGCAGCACCGCGCCGCGCAAAGTTATTTCGCCGGTCATCGCCAGGTCTTTCTTGATTTTGCGGTTAGTAAGAAGAGAGGTCATGGCCGTCAAAATTGTTACGCCCGCGGATGGACCGTCCTTGGGGATTCCTCCCGCCGGAACATGGATGTGCAGATCGACATTTTCAAAGAAGTCCGGATTAATGCCCAGGTCTTTAGCGTTGGTACGTATAAAGCTCAAAGCAGCGGATGCCGATTCCTTCATGACATCGCCCAGCTGGCCGGTCAAAGTCATTGACTTCTTGCCCTTCATTGATGTTGCCTCGATGAAGAGCAAGTCGCCTCCGACCGGTGTCCAGGCTAGCCCGATGGCAATGCCGGGCTTGGCGATCCGCGCGTCAAAATCCGTCATGACCAGTATCGGACCAAGATATTTGGGAATATCCTTAACTGATATTATTTTAGATTGAATATTTCCCTCCGCGATCTTTGCTGCCACTCCACGGCAGGCATTGGCAATTTGCCGCTCCAGATTTCGAACTCCCGCTTCCCTTGTGTAGCCGCAGATAATGCTGTTGAGCGCTTTGGTTGAAATTTTAAACTGATCAGCGGTTAATCCGTTTTCAGTTAATTGGCGCGGGATTAAATACCGTTCGGCAATTTTTACTTTTTCCTCCTGAGTGTAACCCGTTAACTCTATCACTTCCAGCCTGTCCAAGAGAGCCGGAGGAACCGTATCCAGAATATTGGCTGTGGCGATAAAGACAACTTTAGAGAGATCAAAAGGCACATCCAGATAATGATCGGCGAAAGTATTGTTTTGCTGCGGGTCTAATACTTCCAGCAGGGCCGAAGATGGATCTCCCCGGAAATCACTGCCCACTTTATCAATTTCATCGAGCATGAAAACAGGATTGTTTGATTCCGCGCGCCGCAGTCCCTGAATAATGCGTCCGGGCAGGGCGCCAATGTAAGTACGTCGGTGACCGCGGATTTCAGCTTCATCACGCACTCCGCCTAAAGAAATACGCGCGAACTTGCGCTCCAGCGCCCGGGCAATGGAATGTCCCAGAGAAGTCTTGCCTGTTCCCGGCGGTCCGACAAAGCAAAGGATAGGCCCTTTGGAATCCGGTTTCAATTTGCGTACAGCCAGGTATTCCAGAATACGTTTTTTCGCTTTGGCTAAACCGTAGTGGTCTTCATCCAGAATCATTCTGGCCTTCTTGATATCGAGGTTGTCTTGCGTCGATTCATTCCAGGGCAGAGCTGTAATCCAGTCAAGGTAAGTGGAAGCCACCGTGTATTCCGCCGAAGATGGGTGCATGCGGGACAATCTCTCCAGTTCACGGTCAGCTTCTTTTTTTGCTTCCTCGGGTAGATTCTTGGCGTCGATTTTTTTCCGGTATTCATCAGTCTCGACAACATTCTCGTCAGTTTCGCCCAATTCCTGCTTGATGGCCTTCAGTTGCTGCCGCAAATAAAAGTCCCTCTGGCCTTTATCCATATCGTCTTTGACTTTTGTCTGGATCTTATTGCCCAGTTCCAGAATATCCATCTGGTGCGTGACTAGACGGGTTAATTCCTTCAGGCGTTCCTTGGTATCAGCGATATCCAGGATCTTTTGTTTTTCCTCTGCCGGGGCATTGATAATCGAGGCAATCAAATCGGCCAGAATTCCTGCTTCGGTAACTGATTTAGCCATCGGGCCGAATTCCTGAGGTAAAAACGGAGAAAGCTTTAAAATCCGGTCGAAGAGAGCGACCAGGTTGGACATAAGCGCTTCGGTTTCGATATCTTTAACTTCTTTGTCATCAATTATCTTAACGCGCGCTTGCTGATAAGAGGGACGATTTATAAGCTCGAGAATTTGAAAGCGGCTGATTCCCTGCAGAAGTATTTGTGTCTTGTCTTCGGTCACCTTAGCCATTTTTAGAATGACCGCGCAGGTGCCGATACTGTGCAAATCCGCAAGAGAAAGAGGGGTGTTTTGTGCCTCCGGATTATTTTTAGACATAATCAAACCGACAAGACGATCTTTGGTCATAGCTTCATCCACAAGCGTGGAATTGCTGCCGGAGACTTCCAGCGGAATGATCATCTTGGGAAATACCAGCGTGTTATGCAACGGAAGGATTGGAATTACTTCCGGTATGGAAAAATTTTTATTTTCCTGGGGAAACTTTTGTTCAGTCATTGAACCCTCCACTATTGCTCTCGAAAAAGAGCAGGCACTTATTACTATTTTGTAGTTGTAACGTGAATTTGATGAGTTTTGCCGGCCGGCAGCTTGTTAATTCTGACCATGAGAATTCCATCGGCATATGAGGCAACGGCTGACTGAGCATCCACGGGCGTTGGCAGAATTATGATTCTTTCAAAATAGCCGTGTGGTATTTCAGCCAGATAGTAACGTCCCTTTTCTAAAACCCAAATCGTTTTGCGCACGCCGTCTATTTTTATTTTTCTGCGTCCAAGCTCAATGTGCAGTTCTTCTTTGTTCAAGCCGGCAAGATCGGCCAATACCATTACTTCATCCTGCGATTCATAAACATCAACGTTAGGCCTCCAAATACATTCATTCTGCTTGAACGCGGGAATAACCAGACGAAAAACTTCATCAACCGCTTTTTGGAATTCTTCTTCGACATTATTATTGCCAAACTTAATTTTTATTAAGCTCATTTTATTCACCTGTCCGTTTTTTTGATGATTCGCGTAAAATATAGTGCTTCACTGCCCGTTTGTAAATAGTCGCCCGATACTATAATGTTTCTTTGGCGGAAGTTAAATGAAAACAACGCATTGCTCTAGTATTTTCGATGATAATGACGCTGGAAAAGAAATAGCTGGTTAAAAACCGGGCATTTTGCTATGAATGTTCCACATTGAGAAGAAAATTTAACGTTATGGCCATCACTTAAGTCAAGATTGGTTTTGTTCCATCCGATATTGTTCGCATAAACTACTTCACCAAGATGACCTGAAAGAATGAAAGATGAAAAAAAATAATTTAAGAAATATTGCTATTATCGCGCATGTTGATCATGGCAAAACCACACTGCTCAACGCCATGTTGAAGCAGACGGGAGTTTTCAGGGTAAATCAGGCGGTAGAAGATCGCGTGATGGATTCGATGGACTTGGAAAAAGAACGCGGGATTACCATTACGGCGAAAAACACCGCGGTTGATTTCAAGGGTGTCAAAATTAATATTGTCGATACGCCGGGTCACGCCGATTTCGGCGGTGAAGTTGAACGCAGTCTCAATATGGTTGACGGAGCCATGCTGCTGGTTGATGCCAGTGAAGGCCCTCTGCCGCAAACACGGTTTGTTTTGAAAAAGGCGCTGGCGCTGCATTTGCCTATTATTTTAGTCATCAATAAAATAGACCGCGGCGACGCGCGAATTGATGAAGTCATCAACGACACCTATGATCTCTTTATTGATTTAGGAGCCGAAGAAAAGCAGATTGAATTCCCGATTCTTTATACCAATTCCAAAATTGGTGTCAGTCATAAAAAACTGGGAGATGACAGCACCGACCTTCAGCCGCTTTTGCAAACAATAATTGACCATATTCCGGCGCCACAGGGAGACGATGATGCCAATATGCAATTTCTGGTGACCAATCTGGATTATGATTCTTATGTGGGACAAATTGCCGTAGGCCGTCTGCAAAACGGCAGGCTGGAAATGAATACACAATACAGTCTTTGCGCCAAGGATAAAATTATTCCGGGCGTAAAACTTTCCGCACTTTATACATTTTATGGCCTGACCAAAAAACCGGTAACCAGCGCGGAATCAGGAGATATTCTAGCGTTGGCCGGCGTGGCAAATGTCACTATCGGTGATACGATTTCATCGCTAGCCGATCCACAGCCCCTGCCGCGATTGCTTGTTGATGAGCCAACGGTATCCATGATGTTTTATGTCAACGATGGCCCCTTTGCCGGAAACGAAGGCAAGTATCTCACTTCGCGCCACTTGCTGGAGAGGCTGGAAAAAGAAGCGTTGCGCAACGTGGCCATGAAAATTAAAAAGCTGGAAAGAACGGATGCTTTTGAAGTTTGTGGCCGCGGTGAACTACAGATGGCGGTGCTGATCGAAACCATGCGCCGCGAAGGTTTTGAACTGACGGTATCGCGCCCGCAGGTTATTACCAAACAGCAAGACGGTAAAACCCTCGAGCCGTTGGAAAGATTATTTCTGGATATACCCGAAGAGTTTGTGGGAAAAATCACGGAGAAATTATCCGTCCGCAAAGGAAGGCTGGAGAGTTTGGTAAATAAAGGCAGCGGCCGTGTCAGTATGGAGTTTTTAATTCCTTCGCGCGGCCTGATTGGTTTCCGCAGCCAGTTTTTAACAGAAACCAAGGGCGGCGGTGTGATGAATTCACTGCTGGAAGATTACGCTCCCTGGTTTGGTTCCATTCCTCAGCGCATGACCGGGGTCTTGGTGGCGGACCGTCCCGGGCGGATTACATCCTACGCCAGCTTTGCGATGGATGATCGCGGCGAAATGATGGTGGAAGTAGGCACCAATGTTTATGCGGGTATGATTGTGGGAGAGCGCAACCGCAGCAGTGATCTTACGGTGAACATTACAAAAGAAAAGAAGCTGACGAATATGCGGGCATCCACATCAGATGCCACAATTATATTGCGGCCGCCGCGCATTCTGTCTCTGGATCAGGCAATCGAATTTATTGCTCAGGATGAACTGGTAGAAGTAACGCCGCTCAGCGTGCGCCTGCGGAAAATGGAGCTCGACTCCACCAGGCGTCAGATGAAAAGCCGCAAAGACGAGTAATGATTACCGAAATTCAAAATAACTTCTACCGCATCACTCTGCCCATGCCTTATCGGCTGCGGCACGTCCACGCTTATGTTTTAGTTCAGGGCTCTGAAGTTGTGCTGTTTGATACAGGAATGAATATGCAGGGGTCTTATGAGTTGCTGGAGGCTGATTTAATAAGTATCGGAGCCAGCACACAATCAATTCGAGATGTTTTTATTACTCATTCACATACCGATCATTGCAGTATGGCCGGATTGCTGCAGAAAAGAACTCCGGCAAAAATTCATCTTTCCGCCATCGCCGATGATTTCTATCAGCATTTTCATCAGGCAGAGGTATTGATTGACGCGGCAAAACTTTTTTACGCCAGGCATGGTATGTCGCCTGAGGAAGTTGATGCCTTGGTGGAAGAAATCGACGAGATCCGCAACATCATCGTCCCATTTACTGCCGACGATCATCTTGAGCAAAATGAAATACGCGAATTCGGCGACTGGAAATTTGAAGTAATTTTTACACCGGGACACGCCGCTGGGCACGTCTGCTTTTTCTTCCGGAATGAAGGCCTCTTGCTGGCGGGTGATCACGTTCTGCCTTATATCGCGCCCAGTTTAAGCCCGAACATCTTTGATGAAATGTTTCAGCCTTTGAAAAGTTATTTAGATTCGCTGCAGCTTGTGGAGAATCTGCCGGTGACCACCGTTTATCCCGGGCATGGCAATTCTTTTAACAACATTAGTGAAAGGGCGGACGAAATCCGCACTTTTTATGAATTACGCAAGCAGGCAGTTCTTCAAAGTATTAATACCCAACCCAAAACAACTTATGCCATCTGTGCCGAAATCAGCGGAGCGACAGCTTCCAGGTGGGATGATTGGGAAAAGTTCATGGCCTTAAACGAAACCTACGTCTATCTGCAAGAACTCAAACGCGAAGATGTGATCAAAGAAACGACAGAAGGCAATGTTCTGGTTTACAAGGCAATTTGATCGAAGATTTCTAAAATTCTATCCACATTAAAAATACGCTTTTGTTTACGTTCCAGACAATACGCCTCCAGCCCTAGGTAGGGATGGCCGCTGTATTCCATTTCTCCCATCAAAAGAGGCCGGATTTTGCGGCGGGATTTTTCGTCTTTTGCTTTTAAATAAACAATCTCTATGCTTTTTTTCTGACTTATTGCTTCGGCAAGCATCAATAATTTATCTTCGCGGGTGCAGTTAAGCTCGGCTTTGGCGTACTGCATGCCGGTGAGAAACTTTACTATCTGCCAATCCATCAGGATATGATTTTTCTTTAAGGGTTGTCTCAGGACAATGCCTTCGATCGTTGTGCAGCGAGAAAGTGCCACATACATCTGCCCGTGAGCAAATGTGCCCCGGCCCACATCGATGATTACATTTTCAAAAGTCTTGCCCTGGCTCTTGTGGATGGTTACAGCAAAGGCCAGGCGCACAGGATACTGCGTGAATGAGCCGACTTCCTCGGAGCACAGTTCTTCGTTCTTTAGAAAAAACCGGTAGATTTTCCAGGTGTAAGGCGTAATGCGCGCTGTATCGCCATTATCCAGTTCGGCCACAATCACCTCTCCGTCCTCATCATCTTTTTCAAACTTTTTTATTTTGCCGATGGTTCCATTGATCCACTGGCCCAGGGAATCGTTATTGAGCAACATGATTTGCGCGCCTTTTTTCAGATTCAAATCGACCGCTGTCGGCAGATATTCTTTGCCGAAGTCGCCCTGGATTATTCCCTCGGCCATCCAAATTTTGCCGGGCAGTTCGGCCAGGCATTTTTCGTTAATCGCATCGGCCAGATCATTGGTGCTGGTCAGCGACAGATAAAAAGTGCCGGCTGGCGCTTCAAATTGCGGATCGCAGCGCTTGTTGAATGCCGCCAGGTCATCATCCGTTACTGACCGGTTGCGGATAGCATTAAGCAGGCGGACGAATTCATTGTCTTTCTGGCGATAAACTTTTTCCAGTTCGATAAATTCCAAATTCAGTTCGGCAAAAACATTGGCGCTGAAAAAATAGGGGGTGGGGTAATGTGTCCGGAAGATTTCCCTCTCCTGGCTTGTGACAACCGGAGGTAGCTGATAGAGATCACCGATAAAAATCATCTGCACTCCGCCGAAGGGCAGTTTTGGCGTGGGACCGTTTAGTCGCAGGAACTTATCTACACAGTCGAGCAGATCAGCCCGCACCATAGAAACTTCATCAATAACAATAGTTGTAAGCTTTTTGTATATTGTTGTTTTTTCCTTATCGGCGCTCTTTTTCTTTTTGATAGAGGCGGGAGTAACATTAGGCTTGAAATGGAAAAAGGAATGAATGGTCTGGCCGCCGACATTAATAGCGGCAACGCCCGTTGGCGCAAGAATAACTACTTTATTTTTTGTATTATTACGAAAATAATTCAGAAGCGTTGATTTGCCTGTGCCTGCGCGGCCGGTGATCAGCAAACTTTTTCCCGATTCCTCCATAAGTGCCAAGGCACACGTAAATTCCGGATTAAAATCTATTTCGACAGGTTTGGTTCTTTTAGCCATTATCTTTTCCAATATAGTATGATATTTTATAGACACAATTTACATTTGTATTCAATCATAATGATTTTTGGGTTTTGTTTCTGTTGATCTGGGCACTCTCCACTTAAAGCCACTCACCATATTTATACCAGACTTCGACTAAAAATGACTTGAACTTCTTTGAATTCCAATGCTATAAGAAACAACAATTATGGTGTAATTAGTTATTTGCTTGCAGCAGAGACAATCTGTTATTGATAAAAGGAGAACAATATTGCCATACTAGATTATATCTTGGACGTCTTTAAGGGCATGGAATTGACGGAGATCATCCTGATTATCATGATCGCCACAGTCGTTGTCTTGTGCCTTCTCTTCTTTTCTCTGGCGGTTAACAGGCGTCTGTATAATGCCTATAAATATCGTGCTCTGGATGTTTTACGAAAAAAATACCTTTCCCTGTTATACAAATGCATCAACTCAAAAACTTTCATGAACCAACATCTGAATAGTTTCCGGGCAAACCCCGGATCAATGAAGTGGATCGCTATTGAAGATAACATTTTTCTTTTTTCTCTCATCAATGATGCCAATTATCACGACGTTGCGTGTGAGCTGTTTGAACAATTGGGGTATGTGGATCATTATATAAAAGTTCTCCACAGCCGCAATGTCATTGCCCGGGCCGCAGCGGTTTCCAAGCTCGGCAGTATAGAAAACCCCCGTTCCTATAGACCACTGCTGGCCATGCTCGAATCGGAGAACCCCAATATCATATCGGTAACCGTGCGTGCACTCTGCAGGATCGGTGACGCTTCCGTTCTCTTGAAATTGCTGACCAAACTCCCCGAATTGCGAAATAAATATCTTGTTACCAAAATGACCATCGAATCATCCCTTGTGTTGGCAGGCCCAAGGATAACGCCGATTCTTCTGGAATACGGAAAAACGTGTAAAGATCCGGGAATGATTGTCTCATTGCTCGAAACCTTCAGTGTCAGTCCAGTCAATCGTGAGGTCTATGATTTTGCCGTTTCGTATCTTTCCCACCCTGATCCGGAAGTCCGGACCAAAGCACTGAAGGTTATTGCACCCTGCGAGAAAGCACTCGGGATATTGCACGAAGGTGTTTTAGCGCCGCTGCTCAAAGATCCGGTCTGGTTTGTCAGACTCCAGGCTGTGAAGACCATTGGCAGTCAACAGCAAAAAGGGAATGCCCAATCTATAGCGGTTCTCGTGCTGGATGAGAAATGGCAGATCCGGAATGCGGCGGCAATGGCCTTGACCTTTTTGGGCGAAGGGGCGATCGATGCCTTCTGGACTCTCCTGAAATCAAATGACCGCTATGCCAAGGAAAGCGTCTGTGAAGAGATGCAGAAAAGTAATTTTGTCGATCTGCTCCTGGAATTACTGATAAACGGCAATGAAGCGAATGCCTTGAAGGCGCGTGAAATTTTGACAGTTATGGCAGCTTGCGGCTTTTTGTCGCGGCTCAAAGAATTTGTCGCGACAACCAAAGATCCGATACGCGCAGATGAGATTAAACTAATAGTTGCCGGAGCAACTGCATCATGAAGACCTTTTTTATCCCTATCATCGTTGGTTTCAATTATTTCGTCGGATTTTTTTACGGTTTTGTCAATATCCTCTACACAGCTCTTATCGCCATCGCTTTCGGTTCTATTCTTGCGCACATCCGCAAGGTCAAGTATTCACCTCACCGCGAATATCAGTTTTCCCCGGAAGTGCCCCCTGTATCCGTCCTCATTCCGGCTTACAATGAGGGGAAAAACCTGTTTCGGACGATTCAGTCGACCTTGAGTATGAACTACCCATATTGTGACGTTGTCGTGATCAATGACGGGTCCAGCGATAATACTCTGGACCTTTTGATCCGCAAATATAACTTCAGGCGGATTGATCTGGTCTATCGGAACCTTATCAAAACAATGCCAATCCGCGGCTTTTACTACAACAAAGATATTCCTAATCTTCTGGTTATTGACAAGGAGCGGGGTGGCAAAAGCGATGCCCTGAACTGCGGCATCAACGCCTGCCACAGCCCTTACATCTGTTCTGTCGATGCCGATACGATCATGGAGAAAGATGCGTTGCTTAGGCTTATGTCCGATGCCATGGAAAGCGCCGTTCCGGTCGTTGCTTGCGGCGGCGTGGTCAGGGTTATCAACGGCGCCACTATTGAAGATGACCGAATTAAAGAGATCGGGTTGCCGAAAAAATGGCTGGGCATTTTTCAAATCGTCGAGTATCTGCGCAGCTTTCTTTTTGGCAGAGTTGGCCTGGACAGGGTTCATGGAACAATGATCCTTTCCGGCGCCTTTACCATGTTTCAAAAACAGGCAGTTTTCGATATCGGCGGTTTTGATACCCAAAATGTTTGCGAAGACATGGAGATTATCGTCCGGATTCACAAACAGAGGATTTTGAACAAAACTCCCTATTCCATAAGGTTCGTTATGGATCCCATCTGCTGGACGGAAGTTCCAGAAACCATGAAACAATTGGGCAAGCAACGCCGCCGTTGGCATCTGGGGCTCATCCAGACCATGATGAAGCATAAAAGCATGATTTTCAATCCCCGCTACGGCAGGGTTGGTATGTTGGCCATGCCGTTTTTCTTTTTTGCGGAAATGCTCAGTCCCGTAATTGAAGTCTTGGGCTATGTGGCGATGATCGGCGCCTTCAGCTTCGGTATTATCAACTTCAAGTTTTTCTTGCTTTTCCTCTTCCTGGCGGTTTTCTATGGTGTGTTTCTTTCTGTGGCTAGCGTGTTTCTCGAGGAAATGACCTATCGACGCTATCCGGAATGGGAACACTTTTTTATCCTGCTCCTTTTCGGCGTCCTGGAAAATTTCGGGTATCGGCAGATCAATTCAGTCTGGCGGTTCATGGCATTCTTTCAGTATCTATTTGGTAAACAACGATGGGAATTCAGCCGTAGGCGGCAACAGAGGGAAAAACCAACCCATGCCACATGAAGCGTTGGGGAACATAGCCCTGAAGCGGGGTGATTTTCAGGAAGCCATCAATATTTTTCGTCGCGCCCTCGACGGGAAAAAGAGTTCCGATGGATGGGTCGGCCTTGCTCGTGCTTATGAAGGTCTTGGGGATTACCTAACTGCCCGCTGGGCATGCTATAAGGGTCTCGACATAGATCCGCAGAACAACGAAGCGCAACTTTTTGCAAAAGACATTGAAAAAAAACTCACCGCCGCCACGCAAGCATATCCCCCGCAACGTCAAGTCAACTTCAGAACTATCCGCGATGTTTTTGAGCGTCGTGTTCGTAATATTTGGAAACCAATGTTCGTTAAGGGGATTAACCTCGGCCTTGCCGTCCCCGGTTATTTTCCGGGAGAATACCCCATCGGCAAACATACCTACCGCCTCTGGTTCGAGCAGATGGCCGCTGCCGGATTCAACGCGGTAAGAGTCTATACCATTCAGTCACCATCGTTTTATGAGGCGCTTTACGAATATAATGAGAAAAAAGATGCCCTTTCCCTTCTACAGGGCATCTGGATTGAACCCCCTGAAGATGGTAATTTTTCCAAGGAAAGCTATTTTTCCTATGTTCATAAACAGATCACCGAAGCCATCGATATCATCTTCGGCAGTGCAATGCTTCCAGAAAGACCGGGTTATCCACACGGTTCCTATAAATGTGATGTTTCACAATATACTATGGGATTTATTTTCGGTCGTGAATGGGAAGGTTGTCCTATCGGAGAATACAACAAACTTATGGGTCCCAAAGTCCACCAATATGATGGTAATTTTCTGTCGATCTCCCAGGGAACACCTTTCGAGGTGTGGATAACTACGATGCTCGATTTTCTACTCAAATACGAAAAGGATCAATATGGAGTAACCCACCCCATCTCCACGGTTTGTTGGCCAACTCTTGATCCCCTTGTCCATCCGTCGGAGTCTCTCTATGGGGAGGGGTTACTTTGGCAGGGACTGACCGTAGAAAATGCAACTTGTAACGAGAACGAAGATGTGGAGTCCATGGATACAGCCAAGATTACCACCAAAGCAGGGAACGGGTTTTTTGCCACCTATCATGCCTATCCCTACTATCCCGACTTCATGAACAATGATTATCTCGACCAGGAAAAACCTTACGACGCCTATCTGCGTCTCCTGAAAGCACACCACGGAAGTCAGGCTGTTCTGATTGCGGAATACGGCGTGCCCAGCAGCCGCGAGATTTGCCATTGGCATCGTCTCTGCTGGTACCATGGTGGCCACAATGAAGTGCAGCAGGGGAAAATCAACGGGGAGATGATCAAGGCCATTCACGAAACAGGAATGGCGGGTGGTTCCCTGTTTTGCTGGTTTGATGAATGGTTTAAGCGCAATTGGCTTTTCTCGAGTTTTGAACTTCCTGCGGACCGCAACCAGCTCTGGTTCAACCTGCAGGATGCCGAACAGTGCTATGGACTCATCGCCGCTTATCCGAACTATCCATCCAAGAAAATTAACTTGAAAGGTGATCGTTCCGAATGGCGCGATGCGACTGTTTTGTATCAGAATGAGGGGGCGTCGGAGCATCGTTTTTCCGATGGGGCCGATGCATCCAGACGTCTCGGGTCCCTTTCGGTGCAGAATGACGAAGGATTCCTCTATCTCGCGCTTACAACCAGTGATACCATCGATTTCAACAAGGGACATTATGTGATCGGCATCGACACCTGTGATCCTGCCGCCGGTGAATTTCTTCTACCATTTAATTTGGGAATATCCAGTCCTGTTGGTCTCAAGTTCCTTATCCACCTTACCGGAACAAAAACAAGCCGCATACTGACATGCATGTCCTATGACAAATATCTGAATGATCCAAAAAAGGAATTGTGGCCAAAGCCGTCAAGGGAAGGGGCCTGGGTGTGCATGCAGAATAAGACAAACGACCGCCGCATCAGTAAAGACCAGAAACACTTCTACCCTGCAAGAGTTTTTACCATGAGTACATTGCGTCACGGCAGCCTGGATCCACGGCACAAGCAAAACGATTCCCTTGCTGATTTCTATGTTGCCGATAAAATGATCGAGTTGCGCATCCCCTGGGGATTGATCATGGTGACGGATCCAAGTTCAAGAACCGTTTATTGGAAGCAAGGGGATCAAACAACCCGACAGACGGACGGTATCCGGTTTGTGGCGTTTTCATATAAACCTGATGCAGACGGGCTCTCGGCAAAGAAAACAGGAAAAGCACATAATGCAACAGATATGCTGCCCCGCGTGATGCAGCCCCAGATCATCCGCACCTACGCCTGGAACGGCTGGAATGTCCCGCTGTATCATTTTTACGAGAAAAAGAGCCTGGCAGTCTATCGGCAATACCTCACGGAGATTACATCATGAGCTTTGATATGACACGACGCTTTTTTTTAACAGCAATGGCAACGGTCATGGTCATGCCAAATAAGATTTTCGCCAGTGATAGCGTCCATCCAGTCTCCATCCCCATCTTGCTTTATCACGACCTTTCCTCCAAATGGTGGCTGATGAAAGATGATTACACTGTGACGCCGGCATTGTTTGCGGCCCAGATGGAATGGCTTCACTCCAATGGATACAAGGCTGTTTCTTTTGCCGATCTCGGTAAGGAATCGTCTCTGGAAAAGGCGGTTATCATCACCTTTGACGACGGATACGCCTCGTTTGTCCATTATGCTTTTCCGTTTCTCCGTTCCTATGGTTTTAAGGCAACCATCAACATCATCGGACAGTATGTCGGCTCTTATATTACAGATCAAGGTGCCCGACCGACGCTGAGTTGGGACGAATACCGGTATCTCAAGTCCAGCGGTCTTGTCTCTCTGGGATGCCATACTGATCGCTTACATGCTTTCCGGAATCAAGGAGCGGCAGGCGTTTCCGATGATGTCCTCCTTGAAGACCTGCAACGGTTCCAGAGTATTTTCAAACAGGAAATGGGAACCACCTCGGAAATTATCGCCTGGCCCTATGGCTTATATAACGAAAGAAGTATTACCGTTGCAAGGAAGGCTGGCTTTCGCTACATCCTAACCTCAAAACAGGGGTTTTATCAACATGGTGATAATTATACGCAAATTCCCCGCATCAGTATCAGCAACAAAGATCAACTTTTTACTTTTCAATCACATCTAGGAGTGCGCAGATGAAATACCTACGAAACACTTTATTTTTATGGGGCATACTTATCCCGCTGATTTTTGGATTAATGGTACCCGTATTTGCCGCAGACGTAGCATCTCAGGCGAGTGACCCGATGACGATAAAACAACAGGGCGATCAATACGCCCTTGAGGGAAATTACGCCAAGGCTGCTGTGGCATATGAAAAGGCCCTTTCTACAAATACACCTTTTTCCGATAGTGATCGTCTTGATATGGCTAAGGTGCTGGCATGGGGCGGAAATCTCGATCGATCCAAGGTAGAGTTGAATGCCCTTCTCGCGAAGAACCCCAAAAATCTGAAAGCCCGTATTCAGTTGGCACGCGTTCTTTTCTGGCAGGCTGAAATGGATAATTCTCTTATCGAGACGGATAAGGCCCTTCAGCAATCACCCAAAGACCGTGATGCCTTGCTACTAAAGGCGGATATTGCAAGATCCAGGGGGGAGTTTGATAAGGCGATAGCCATCTATCAGGAACTCCTGAAAGGAGAGGAAGATTTTAATGCCAGAAATGGCTTGGTCCATGCCTATCTCGGAGAAGGGAAACTGGTGGAAGCCCGGCGTAACTTCGACCTGCTCTCACCGGTGCTACCTTACCAACGACAGGAAGTCGATAGCTTGAAGGGAGCAATTGTCGGAGCCGAAAAACCACGCGTGCTCCCTCAGGAAGACATTGCCCGACAGACTATGGAAGTGGGCGATAGACCGGCCAAGGAACAGGGCGACCAATATGCCCTCGAGGGAAATTATACCAAGGCTGCTGTGGCATATGAAAAGGCGCTTTCTACAAATGCACCTTTTTCCGATAGTGATCGTCTTGATATGGCTAAGGTGCTGGCATGGGGCGGAAATCTCAATCGCGCCCAGATTGAACTGAGTGCTCTTCTCGAAAAAAACCCCGATAACCTGAAAGCACGTGTCCAACTTGCCCGTGTACTCTTCTGGTCCGGCAAGATAGATCTTTCTTTCAATGAGACGGAACGCGCGCTTAGACAAGCTCCGAAAGACCGGGATGCTCTTCTGCTAAAAGCGGATATTGCAAGATCCAGGGGAGAGTTTGACAAGGCGATCGCCATCTATGAGGAGCTCCTGAAGGAAGAGGAAGGTTTTGAGGCTAGAAACGGTTTGGCCTATGCCTATCTCGGAGAAGGGAAACTGGTGGAAGCACGACGCAACTTCGACCTGCTCGCACCGGTGTTACCCTACCAACGACAGGAAGTCGATAGCTTGAGGGGAGAAATTACCGAAGCCGAAAAACCCCGCGTGCTCACGCAGGAAGACATTGCCCGCCAGACGATGGAATCGGGCAATAAACTGACCGATGAGGGGAAACTCCCTGCGGCTTCCGAGGAATACCTCAAGGCACTTACCCTTTCAAAAACTTTTACTGCAGACGAACGGCTCCGGATGGCAACTGTTCTGTCTTGGGCGGGAAATCTCTCCGAGGCGCGACTGAAACTCAACAGCCTCCTTGAAGAGAATCCATCATTTATACGTGCCCGCATCCAGTTGGCGCGAATCCTCCTCTGGTCCGGGGAGTTTGACGCCGCGCTGAAGGAAGTCGATAAAGTTCTCGCCACGGCACCAGACAATCGCGATGCCCTTCTTGTCCGTGCCAGCGCTTTACGGCTCAGGGGAAACTTCCGAACGTCCATTCCTCTGTACAATGATCTTGTAAAAAAGATAGACGATTACGATGCCCGGGAAGGACTTACCTATGCCTATCTTCTCAGCGATGATCGAGTAGCCACGGATAAAAGTCTTCCCCTGTTGAAGCCAAATTTTACTTACGAGGAGAAGAGTTTTAACGAACTAAAGGAAATGAGAGATATAAGGTTCAACCCTTCCCTGTCGCCGGGATTCACCTTTTATCACGACAGCGACGATAATGATGTCTGGCGATACTTCTTAAATGGAACCGTATGGCTGGGCAACTGGAAAACAAGCATCGACTACACCCATACCGATGCAAAAGATCTGAATGGGAGTATGTTGACTGACGGCGTTGTTCTTTCGACCTATTCCCGTATGCCCTTTTACGGTGGGATCGGTGGCAGCGTCGGCCTTGCCGATTCAGGACATGCCGTGACGTGGAGCGCCAGAGGAGATGTGGATATTCCATCTGGCAGTATTGGCGCGAGGGTTGGTGTAGATTCCCTGTCGGATACGGCAGGTGTCCTCCGCAATAATATCCACGCTTTGAATGCCGCCCTGTCGGGTTCCCTTCGGCCGACGGACAGAATCTCCCTATTTGGTATCTACAACTATCGGGACTACTCCGATGACAACTATTCACACGACGTTCTTGCCAGTGCAAGTTACCTTGTTCTCCGCCGCCCGGCAGCAATAGCCATTGGTTACAGGGCCAGGTATCTTGATTTTAAAAGGCAGAGCGGCGGCGGGTATTTTGATCCAAACAATTTCATAGCAAATATGCTGTTTGTAAACCTCTCTTTCGAAAATGGACCGATTTATGGTTATGCAGAACCTTATGGGGGATATCAATCCTTCACACGCAACGGAGAGGGAAATTACAGTTACGTTGGCGGCGGAGTTGGCATGATCGGATACCGGTTTACAAAGCATCTGGCAGCAGAGGCGACTGCCGAGGGGGGAAATTATGCCGCTGGTGCCTCTGGCGCCTGGACATATTATCAGATCGGTGCCAGACTAATTATTACATTCTAACGGGACGGGTGGTGCCAGCAGGTAAAATCACGATCTTCAGGAGAATCAGATTCTGTTTGGACTTTCTCGACACCCCGATATGTATTTACTAACTCGCGCACTGATCAGTATTAATTTATTCGGTAGATCAACGGTACGCGTTGTCGCGATGATTCTTATTTCGCTTTTCATAACCAGCTGTTCGTTTTTAGATAATATTCGAGAACAGATCCTTTTTGTATTCCCGGAAAATGAACCTCCTTGGAAGCTTGTTTGGAGTGACGAATTCAACGGGAATAGCCTGGATATGTCCAAATGGGCTTTTGACGTTGGCGGCAACGGATGGGGAAATAATGAACTTCAATACTACACGGATGGGGCAAATATTAAGGTTTCGGACGGGAAGTTGATTATTGAGGCACGAAAAATGCCATTCGCCGGAAACGAATTCACCTCCGCAAGAATCTCAACCCAGGGGAAGGCATCCTGGACCTATGGCAAAATTGAAGCCAGAATAAAACTTCCCTATGGAAAGGGAGTATGGCCCGCGTTCTGGATGCTAGGTGAGAATATTGATTCGGCCGGTTATCCAAATTGCGGAGAAATAGACATTATGGAGATGGCTGGAAGTACCGATGGCGTGGAAAATGCGACCATTTGGAGCAGTTTGCACAGGCCCAATACGAGCGCAACAGATTCAGACAAGATTAAAAGTGAGACGGCATTTTATAAGAATGCTCACGGAGACTGGTTTAATGATGATTATCATGTTTTCGGTATTGTGTGGAGTTCCGGTCAGATTAAATTTTATATTGACAACTATTTATATAAGAATGTAAGAATCCCAGTCAGCGGGAAAGACGGATACTCCATATTCCGTAAACCTTTTTTTATAATACTCAACCTGGCTGTTGGCGGCGATTGGCCCGGTTCACCCGATGCTACAACAGATTGGCCAAAGCAGATGGAAGTGGATTGGGTCAGGGTTTATCAATAAATCCACCAGGCCATCGTTTCTCTTGAGTTACGATAAATGAGCCTAATATAAATTAAACTAATTTGAAATTAACACATTAAAAAATACTGGGAGGTAATGATATGGCAAAAGTGACAGTTCTGGGTGGCTGCGGCGCGGTGGGGAGCGTGTCGGTCCGTACCCTGGTGAATCATCCTGAATTCTCCGACGTGGTTATTGCTGATTACAACATCGACAGAGCTAAGGATCTGGCTTCAAAGCTCGCTAGTTACAAGGTCACAGTGAAGAAGTTCAACGCACTGGAGACAAAGAGCGTAAAGGAAGCGGTAAAGGGAAGCGACGTGGTGCTCAACTGCGTGGGTCCCTTCTACTCCACTGTGAAGCCGGTACTCGGCGCCGTGATCGAACTGGGCATAAACTATGTCGATATCTGCGACGATGTTGACGTGACGGTGGAAATTCTGGGTATGGACGAGGCGGCGAAAAAGGCCGGCATCACGGCACTCATCGGCATGGGTAGTTCTCCCGGAGTCACCAACGTCATCGCGCGGCTCGCCGCGGATTCGCTTTTCGATGTCACCGAATCCATCGATATATTCCACACGCACGGAGGCGAGGCCGTTGAGGGCGAGGGTGTGATCGGGCACCGTTTCCACTGCATGTCAATCGACATCCCCATGTTCCTGGATGGCGCTCTGAAGTACGTGAAATTTTTTGAGCCGGAAGGTATCGCCCTGCGGGAAAAGTTTACTTTTCCCATGGTGGGCGAGACTCTCCTATATCCTTACCCGCATCCGGAGCAGATCACCATCCCGAAATATATCAAGCTCAAGCGCGTCACCAACAAGGGAAGCGTGCTTCCGGAGGAGTATTATAATCTAACCCGTGACATTTGCGGCCTGGGGCTGCACGGCAAAAAGCCGGTTATGGTGAAGGGGCAGAGTGTAACGCCCGAGGACTTTTCCACAGCTTTTATCATACGCGAGCGCGAGCGGATTCTGAAAGAGACTAAATTTGGTATGCAGCGTGGATGTGTCACCGTCATCGCCAAGGGAGAGAAGGGTGGGAAAAAGCAGGAATACCGCTTCCACATGGGTTCCCAGAGCCAGGCTCTTGGTGAGGGCACCGGGATCCCGGCCGCAATGGGCGCCATCGTGATGCACCAGGGAAAGGTTTCAGGCAAAGGTGTGATGCCGCCCGAGGCCTGCGTGAACCCGCAGGAGTTTATCGCGCTGGTGCCGCAGATCATAAAAAGTGACGAGACTTCGAAACAGAAAGGGGCCTTCGCAGGGTTTGTGGTAGAAAAGATCGACGAAGACGGAACAGTATCGCACATTAATATTTAAGAGGGGTTAGATATGACTCGATTAAAAGATGGACCCTACGTGCTGGCGCTTGACCACGGCACATCGGGCTGCAAGGTTGCCCTGGTTTCGGGAAAAGGAAAAGTAGTCGATTTTGAGTTCGCCTCCACGGGTATAGTATTCCTTCCCGGCGGTGGCGCGGAACAGGACCCTGAGGAATGGTGGCGCGCCTTTGTGCAGGCTTCAAAGAAACTCCTCTCCCGCGGAGCTGTCCCACCATCGGCCATAGCGGCGGTAGCGGTGTCGAGCACCTTATCCAGCACTGTTGCTGTGGACAGGGATGGCAGGCACCTCATGAACTCGCTTACCTGGTTGGACTCGCGCGGCGCTCCCCTGGTGCGAAAATTCATGCGGGGAATCATAAATGTGGAGGGCTACGGCCTCACCAGAGTCCTATCATGGATAAGGAAGACTGGTGGCGGGCCACAGCTCTCGGGCAAGGACGATATCGCCCATGTGCTCTACACGAAGGAGTATCTGCCCGAGGTGTATGACAGAACACACAAGTTTTTGGGGAGCAAGGACTACTTCAACCTTAGGCTCACAGGCGAGTTCGCGTCATCCTACGACGCGATGTCGCTCTTTTGGGTAAGCGACATCAGGGACAGCAAGAACATCAGGTATGATGAGGGGCTCATCCGGAAGCTCGGCATCGACAGGGAGAAGCTGCCGGAAATGCGCCGCTCCATTGACATAGTCGGGACAATCCTCCCCGGCGCGGCCATGGAGTTAGGGCTGCCGACAGGCGTCCGCGTGATTACCGGCTCTCCGGACCACCAGTCGGCGCTTGTGGGTTCCGGCGCGGTGGGCGATTTCCAGGGGCATCTGTACATTGGCACGTCATCCTGGGTGGAATGTCTGGTGCCTTTTAAGAAGACCGATATTTTTCATAGCATCGCGTCTCTTCCCTCATCGGTGCCAGGCCGGTACCAGTGCATAAACGAGCAGGACGTGGCCGGAGGGGTTCTCGCGTTTTTGAAAGATAATATCCTGTATTACAAAAATATAATACAAAGCGGTAATTCAGGGAAGGATCCCTACGAGGAGATGAATGAAATCGCGCGGCGAGTCCCAGCGGGGAGCAACGGGCTTATCATCGCGCCCTGGCTCCACGGCGAGCGCAGTCCCGTGGACAGCAACACGCTTCGCGCCGGGGTGTTCAACGTATCTATAACCACGAACGTGGAGGACATCATCAGAGCTTGCTACGAGGGCGTTGCCTACAACACCAGGTGGAACATGCAGTACGTGGAAAAATTTACCGGCCGGCGGTTCGACACACTGAACTTCATCGGCGGCGGCGCGAAATCCGACGTCTGGTGCAGGATATTCGCCGATGTACTAGATAGGACGATACTGCAAGTCGATGATCCCATGCAGGCGAACGCCCGGGGGGCAGCCTTCATTGCCTTGGTGGGTCTGGGTGAGATTGGTTTCGGCGACATCCCGAAGCTCGTGGGGCACAGTGCCGTGTATGAACCGGACGGGAAAAACAGAGAGTTGTACGACAATTATTTCTCCGAGTTTTTAAACATATACCGCAATAATCAGGCCATGTACGGGCGGCTCAATCGCTTACAAAACATCACTTGACAAGAAAAAACAGGCCACTTATACTTCAAGCGGTTAAATTTATTATGTAGAAACTCTATTAGATATAAACATTCCAGGAAAAACCATATGGATTATTCTCAGTACACTGATAGTTCAACAGACGTTAAGGAATACATGCTGGAAGTGTCCGACGGAGTTTCGCTTAAGATAATTGATTTCACTCCAAGAAATGTTTCACCGGAGAAACCGGTTATTGTTTTTGTTGCGGGATGGATTTCAATGATCTCCGGATGGAAAGGCGTGCTGAAAGTTCTAACCGTGAAATACAAAGTCATCTATCTTGAGACGCGGGAAAAACAGTCATCAATAGTTCCTGATGTAAAAAAAGTAAGCTTTTCCATGGATCGTCTTGTACTCGATATAGCTCAGATAGTTAAAAAAGTTATCCCGCCATCAGAAAAGTTTGTGCTTGTCGGGAGTTCGCTCGGTGCTACCGTGATCCTTGAATACTGCGGATCAGAGGGGCGGGAACCTTTATCCGCAATACTGATCAGTCCAAAGGCCGAATTCGAATTTCCGAAGTTACTGGAATTAATAATTCCGGCAGTACATCCTTCACTCTATTTTTCTTTTAAACCTTTATTAAAATGGTACCTTCGAAATTTTAGGCTGGATAAAAAAAACAACAGAGAGCAGATAGCAAAATATGAAAATACAATGGACTGCGCGGATCCATACAAACTGAAAGCTAACGCGCTTGCTTTAAGAAAATACGTACTCTTGAATCGTGTAAATAAAATAAACGTTCCCTGTCTCATGATCGGTGCCACAACAGACGCGCTCCACGGCACCGGAGAAATAAAACAGATTATGAGGATAATACCTGATTCCAGTTATATAGAGCTGGAAAGCAATATGGAAACTCACAGCGAAAAAGCGGGAAGTGTTATTGAGAAATATATTCAAGGTTAGATTCCGTACTCATTTCAAACGTTTATCCATTCCGGTGAATCCACAATCCGGTTCGTAGCAGGTAACATTCAGAAAGGCGCATTTTTGCTTACAAACCGGGCAAATCTCCGGTGGTTTGATTTCCACAAGAGTATTGCCACAATTGCCGCATTTCCAAGTGTTTTCGGGAAGAGTTGTTTTATCTTTTGTCATGGTCATTTTCCCCTTCTAATTTTGGCAGTAAATTTAACACAAAAACAATCACATGTGCGATATTTTTTTTGCCAAACGAATATAGCTTGAAATAAATGAGTACTTTAGGTAAACGAATACACTCTTTTTATTCGGGGGAAAATCATGGTTAAAAACACAAAAAACAATGATTTGTCCGGCTTAACCCTTTTGGGTTCAGCGGCAAAGCCTTTACGCAAGCTGGAAACTTTTTCCAATCACTCCAGCCGCAATTACACAATCACCCTGCAAACGGAAGAGTTTACCTGTGTCTGCCCCATGACCGGCCAGCCTGATTTCGCCAAAATTCAAATTGAATACATACCGGACAAAAAAATTGTCGAATCAAAATCATTAAAATTGTATTTATGGTCATTTCGGAACGAAGGTATTTTTCATGAGCATATAACCAACCTGATCCTTGATGATCTGGTTGCCGCCTTGAAACCACGCTGGTGCAAAGTAAGCGCGCAATTTGCCGTGCGCGGTGGCATCGGTATTACCGTTGACGCGGAATATAAAAAATAATTTAAAAACATTGCGCAAGCTGGGGTATAAAATTGTTCTGGTTAATTCCAATCCGGAAACAATCATGACAGACCCCGGCATGGCCTCTGTCAAAGGTATTGCCGCATTCCTCGATGGTCACGGCCGTTCCCTGCTTTTTTTATTTGTCCAGAAATTCCAGATCCTGCAAAATTTCTTTAGCGCGCGGAACGTCATCGTTCTGAACAAGAAGCCGGGCATAAGCTCCTCCCCCAACAATCAAGTTAGAGTTTTCACCTTGAAAATAGTATGTAATTCCCTCACCATCAAGTACGGACTTGATAAAAGCGATGTCGCCCTGATTATACGTGGAGAAAACCTCAACCAGTTTCACATAACCCACATCACCTTCATTCTCCGGCGGTAGTTTGCTGACCAGATCAACGCCGCAATCGGCACACTTATAAAAACCTTCCCTATATTCACTTTTGCATTTTGGGCAAAACATTTTGTATCATTTCCTTGGGCATTAGCCGTCATTTTATGACAATGACGAATTTTTTCTCACTTGCAGGTGAAATATTTTTCTCCCATGGCCGCACATATTTAAATGTAATATCAGCGCGCCCTGCGTTACCCGCTTTAAATTTCCACTTTTGTTTTCCTCCCGCGCCAATACGCCCGGTTTTATCAGGAAAGTATTCTGAATTTATAAATTGGATCATGTTTGTATTCAATGGTTTAGCCAATTGCCACTGGTAACCGGTGGTTGGGTTGGCAGACAGGATAATCGTAAACTCCTCTCCGGTTCTTGCTTCCATAACTGAGGCCGATTTTGAGTCTTCAGCAAAGCAATAAGAAACAGCGAATATGCATACCAGAAAAATAATACCTGATTTAATCATGCCGGTAAATTTGTAAATCATCGGCTCAATACCTCCTTATTGGCTATCTTTCGCGCCCGAAAGTTGGCCGTCAATTTAAAAGTCTCCGTATCAAAAACCATAGACTTCTTAGCCAAAAAAAACAATAAAAAGTATTTCTTTAAAAAATTCTTGAAATCAGATATTATCAACAGAAGAAGGAATTATTTATGGAACAACTTAAAGGAACACAGCGAAAATATTTGCGCTCGCAGGCGCATCATCTAAAGCCGCTGGTCTTAATCGGCAGGAATGGCATCAATAAGCAGGTAATGGGTTCAGTTGATCTCGCCCTGAAAGATCATGAACTCATCAAAGTAAAATTCGGCGAGTTCAAAGACGCCAAAAAAGAAATATCCGCGGAAATCGCTCAAGCCACAAAAAGCGAACTTATCGGCATCATTGGCAACATTGCCATCTTCTATCGTCAGCATGCCGAACCGGAAAAAAGAAAAATTAATACCAAGTTGCTTTCAAAAAATAAACTATGAATTTTTGAAAGCTTACTTGGTATTATGCCAGGTAAATGAACCTTTTAATGTTTGAAATCAACTTGGTATAAAATACCGTAAAGCCCGGATGTTCCACATTGCGATTACATTTTTTGCCTTAAGGCGAATGTAAATATAAAATTTAACCAGAAAAGAAAGGATTGTTATGCGTAAATTAATGATTATCGTTTTTGTTGCCCTGCTGGCCATACCGGCCTGCTCCCCGTCACCGAAAACAGAAGACCAGAAAGCCTTCTATGCGTTAGGTGTTCATCTCAACAAACAGCTGTCCGTTTTCGACCTGTCTTCCGAAGAGTTGAAATATGTTCAGAAGGGCATGTCCGACGCGGCCGCCGGCAAGAAGCTGGAAGCAGAGCCGGAAGCGAACATGCAGAAACTCGGCCTGCTAGCTCAGGCCCGTATGTTTAGAGCCGCTGAGAAACAAAAAGAACTCGCCAAGCCGTTTTTAGAAAAAGCCGCTACCGAAAAAGGCGCGCAGAAAACAGCTTCCGGCATGATCTACACAGAGATTAAGGCGGGCACTGGAGCTCAACCTAAAGCCTCGAGCTTCGTCAAAGTTCACTACGTGGGCACTATGATTGACGGCAAGGAATTTGACAGTTCCGTTAAACGCGGTCAGCCTGCGGAATTTCCATTGGATAAGGTTATTCCTTGTTGGAGTGAAGGCGTGGGCATGATGAAAGTCGGCGGAAAGGCCAAACTTGTTTGTCCTTCCAATATCGCTTATGGCGATCAGGGCAGGCCCGGGATCATTCCCGGCGGCGCTACACTAATCTTTGAAGTAGAACTTCTGGATGTAAAAGCTGCCTCAGCAGCTCCCAAGATGCCCATGGCGCCCAAAGCCAAGGCTAGCCCAAAGAAATAGTTTAAAGCTGATATAATTTTTTAGTCATGCGAGTTGAGGAGGCGGGTTTAAAGCCCGCCTCCTTGTTTTTTGATTTCTGCCTCAATGTCATTGCGAGTTCACGACAGTGAACGTGGCAATCTAAATATATTCTGATATTTATGAGATTGCTTCGCAATGACAAGCTGTTGCTGGATTAGCCTGGTAATGACAAAACAGATAAGCCTTTATACCGCTTCTCAATCAAAGATGATATCGAGGCGGCTAGGAGGAGGCGCCGGAAGCGTATATGAAAATACGTTGAGGAAGCCGACAACGACGCCAACAAAGATAGCGCTTTGATTCAGAAGCGGTTCTATCTTCTGGTGAGCTGCCGGTACTTGATGCGGTGCGGCTGGCTGGCGGCGGCGCCCAGTCTGTTTTTGCGGTCTTCTTCGTATTCGGAATAATTACCGTCAAACCAGAGAGTCTTACTTTCGCCCTCAAACGCCAGAATGTGCGTGCAGATACGATCTAAAAACCAGCGGTCATGGCTGATGACGACAACGCAACCGGCAAAATTTTCCAGAGCGTCTTCCAACGCCCGCAGGGTGTTGACATCCAGATCGTTAGTCGGTTCATCCAGCAGGAGGACATTGGCGCCCTCCTTGAGCATTCGCGCCAGATGAACACGGTTGCGTTCACCACCGGAGAGCATTCCTACCTTCTTTTGCTGATCGGTGCCGGAAAAATTGAACCTCGAAACATAAGCGCGGGAATTGATCTGCCTCGTTCCAATGTTAACAATATCCTGTCCATCGGAAATCATCTCCCAGATAGACTTATCCGGATCAAGCGCGTCGCGGCTCTGGTCAATGTAAGCCAACTTCACTGTATTCCCAATACGAATGGTGCCGGAATCCGGCTTTTCCTGGCCGGTGATCATTCTAAAAAGAGTTGTTTTACCAGCGCCGTTGGGGCCGATGATACCCACGATGCCACCGGGTGGCAGCATAAAAGTCATGCCTTCCACCAGCAGGTTCTCTCCATATCCTTTGTTGATATTTTGCGCTTCTATAACCAGATCGCCCAGTCGCGGACCGGGAGCGATAAAAATTTCGTGCGTCTTTGATTCCTTTTCCTGATTTTGCCCCAGCAGTTCCTCGTAAGCGGTAATGCGCGCCTTGGATTTGGCATGGCGTCCTTTGGGAGACATGCGAATCCATTCCAGCTCACGCTCCAGGGTTTTTATTCTTTCCCCTTCCGTCTTTTCTTCACTCTTCAGACGGTTTTGCTTTTGCTCCAGCCACGAAGAATAATTACCCTGCCAGGGAATCCCCTGCCCGCGGTCAAGTTCCAGAATCCAGCCGGCCACATTATCCAGAAAGTAACGATCGTGAGTAACGGCAATGATGGTGCCTTCATATTTTTGCAGATGATGTTCCAGCCAGGCGACAGATTCTGCATCCAGATGATTTGTTGGTTCATCCAGTAGCAATATGTCCGGTTTTTGCAAAAGCAGACGGCACAAGGCAACGCGGCGTCTTTCCCCGCCGGAAAGTACTTTCACTGATGTATCGCCGGGCGGGCAGCGCAGGGCGTCCATGGCCATTTCGAGGCGCGAATCTATATCCCAAGCATCAAGAGCATCGAGTTTTTCCTGCACGGTACCTTGTCTGTCGCAGAGTTTCGCCATCTCATCATCCGACATCGGTTCAGCAAACTTTTCATTTATTGTATTGTATTCGTGGATCAAATCCATAGTGCTTTGCACGCCTTGCTCCACGATTTGCCGCACGGTTTTGGTTTCGTCCAGGCGCGGCTCCTGCTCCAGATAGCCGACTGTATAACCTGCGGAAAGAATTGCTTTGCCGAGGAAATCTGTATCAACACCGGAAAGAATTTTTAAAAGAGAGCTTTTGCCGGAACCGTTTAAACCGATAACACCGATTTTAGCGCCGTAAAAATAAGACAGATAAATGTCCTTGAGCACCGGCTTTTTTTCATAAATTTTACTTACCCCGATCATGGAGTAAATCACTTTATTTCCTTCGTTGGCCATATACAACAATCCTCCAAAATGTAAATCTTATACCTTTCTGTTTCAAAGGATAACGATGCGGTAGTGAGACTCCAATTTCAAAAACGAAGTGCATTGAAATTGGCAAGCCGAACTATCCTGCGCTAGCTGTGGCAAGGAGGAGGCACCGGAGGCGTATTGTACATACGCTGAGGAAGCCGACAACGCAGCCAACAAAGTTAGCCAAAGAAATCGAAAGGTATTAAATATAAGGGAATATTCCCTGAATAATTAAATTAAAATTATTCTGAATGTTGCTTTTTCCGGAGACGATACCCATGTGTCCGGGAAGAATAAGCTCCAGATCAAGTTCGGAAAAATTAACGATGCTTTTCTTTAAAAGAGCGCCGTTGCCGCCGGGAAAATCAGTGCGTCCGACGCTTTGGTCAAAAATTACATCGCCGCAGAATAAAGTTTTCTGCTCCGGCCAGTAAAGACCGATCGATCCCGGGGAATGGCCGGGGGCAAGAATTACTTTAAATATCTGGTCTCCTAAAACCACATCGCCTTCTTCCAGTGGAAAATTTACATTTATCCGCGGAACGTTGATTCCGAAAAGGCCGTACAGTTCGCCGCCTAATCCTTTTAAAAATTCAATTTCTTTTGTATGCAGGCCGACTTTGATTTTTTCCTGATCAAATATTTCCGAACCCTGAAAATGGTCAGGGTGTGAATGGGTGTTCACGATGTAACAAATATCTTCTTTCTGAATACCATCGGCTGACATCTGCTTGAGTAAATCGGGCACATAACGGCTTAGTCCCGGATCAATCAATGCCTGTACGCCACCGCCGATATAATAACTGTTGCAGTTATTATCAAAAGAGTTTGTCCATTCATAAACATAAATATCATTTTTCAGCTTCATCGGTCATCCTTCGTTTTTGTCTCCCGGGGAACAAAAATCCAAAGCAAAATATAAATTAATAAACCCGTACCACAAACGAAAAAAAGGAAAGCAAATAACAGACGCCACGTCCAGGAGGGAAGAGACGTACACTCGCCTAATCCGCCACAAATACCACCGATCCAGCGGTCGTTTTCCGATTTTGTGAAATTTTGCAGCCAATTTTGTTGTTGATTCATAAGTTCTCCTTAATCTAAAGTCTCTAAACTAAAGCAATGTTAAATCAGGCATCTTCACGCCCTATTTGCCGGCCGGGAAAAGGTTATTCAGAGGTAGATCAGCAGTACGGTGACTCATTGTAATAACATTTCCTTCTTTATCAATGAGAACCAGCGTTGGCACACCAACAATGTTGTAGTCATTGGCCACACTGCCGTCTCTGTCGAGCAATACACGATAAGGGAAGGAGTGGCTTTTAGCAAAGCGTGCCACTTTTTCGGCCGGTTCATTGATATCGATATAAATAACTTGAAGCCCGCGCCGGGCATATTTTTCATAAATAGCGCTGTAGGATGGAATTTCAGCACGGCAGGAAGGGCACCAGGTCGTCCCGAAAAAAAGCACTATCGGCTTTCCTAATTGACCGCTCAATTTAAATGTTTTCCCCTGCAAATCCTGCAGAGAAAAATCAGGTGCCGCAATAGCTTTTTGTTTAGACGACGCATTGGATCTATATTGTCCAAATGATAGAGTAACCGCAAAACAGATCAGTAAAACCACCGCAACAATTAGTATTTTTTTATTCATCAAACCTCGTATTTTTATAGTGCCAAAGTGCCCGCAGTATACAGGAAATATTCAGCCGCGCCAATTAATATCAACCCGAAAATAAGTTTTATTTTCGTCATCCAGTTACCCGATTGGGGCAATGCGGCAATAACCCCGGCAAACGTGCCAAGAATGATCAGCAATGTTCCCATGCCGAAGGCAAAAACAAAAAGCAGACTCATGCCCAAAAGAAGATTTGTCTTGATTGCCACATAGCCCAGTAAAACTGCCAGAACCGGAGCCGTGCAAGGGCCGATAACAAAACCGGATACGGCACCGATCAAGAAACTGCTGAAGAATCCTTTTTTATCAGTATTACCGGAAAGATTCATCAGCTTTTGCGGAATGGGCAGGGAAATCGTAAAAACATCAAGCATGGATAAGCCCATGACAAGACATAGATTCGCCATAATGAAATATACCCAGGGCGTCGTCTGCATTTGCCCGAAAAGTTTACCTGATAGCGCCGCGACTCCGCCCAAAATGGAATAAGTAATCGCAAGTCCGCCAACATAAAAAAGGGAAAGCAAAAACCCCCGCAGCTTGGAAGATGAACTTCTTGCGCCAATAAATCCGATAGTCACAGGGATCAGCGGATAGGTGCAGGGCGTAAAGCTGATGACAATCCCACCCAGATAAGCAGCCAGAAAAGCCAGAAGCACTGAACCCTGCAAATAGCCGGATAAATTATTAATTAGATTTTCAATCATTATATCCCCTTAGAAGTGTTTCCCGGAATCTACAGGCGGGAGACTCTGCCGTTACAGTAACATTTCTTATTTTTTGAATTTTGACAGCGCTTTGTCCATAGCCTGCGACATGTCGGAAATAGCCAGTTCAGCGCCTTTCTTGAGCTCTTCCCATCCTTCACCGCCGACGCTCTTGAGCTCTTTGAGCTTATCCTCAGCTTCCTGTTTTTTCTTTTTCAATTCTTCGGCTGTTTTCGCGTAATCTTCTTTCATGATGCTGGCCGTCTCGCTGCCGTGCTGCTTTAGCTCGTCGATTTTCTTGTCCCATTCCACGATCTTGTCCGCCAGTTTTTGCATGTATGATTTCTTTTCATTTTCCATGATATTGTCTCCTTAATGATAATTATTTGATAAGATATTGCTTTTGATGGATGCAAGTATAGGTGGTCATATTTTGCTTGTCAAGAGATCGTTTTAATCAAGTATACCGACCCTAGAATTACCAGAATTACTTGCATTTAAGGAATTGTTCCGTGATTTTCAAAACTAATGAAAGGAGATTTTTATGCTACCTATTCTTATTATTGCTGAACTTTCCGGTGACGATCTGATTTTGTGCCCGATTACAACCTTAATTTGTCTTGCTAAATATATAAAAACTTATATAATAGTTATGTGACCATGAAGCTATTAAAATTTGTCGGCTCTAGTTTGGATGATCTGCGGGATTTCCCGGAAGAAGCGCGTCGTGTTGCAGGCTTTGAACTTAGGGCAATTCAGGATGGATTTGAGCCGCGTGATTGGAAGCCTATCGGTTCTGTCGGGCCGGGCGCAAAAGAAATCCGGATTCATGTGCTGGGCGAGTGGCGGGTAATTTATGTCGCCAAGATTAGAGATGCTATTTATGTATTGCACGCATTTCAAAAGAAAACGCAGAAAACGAGCCAACGCGATGTTGAGCTGGCACAAAAAAGATACAAACAAATTGGAGAATAAGTTATGAAAAAGTCAATTGTAGCATCATCAGGCAATGTATTTGCTGATTTGGGATATTCACCCGATGAGGCCGCCATTTTGCAAATGCGTGCCGATCTGATGGCCGATCTCAGAAAGTTCATTAATAACAAGAAACTTACCCAAACATCGGCGGCGAATATTTTTGGCGTCAGTCAGTCGCGAGTTTCCGATTTAATCACCGGCAAATGGGAAAAGTTCAGTCTCGAAATGCTGATTACGCTTGTAACGAAAGCCGGTATGCAAGTTAAACTAAAGATAGCCGCGTAGAGATTTAAATGGGAAACTGATTTTTCAAGACCTGACCCCAGGATTTGCTCTTGGCCGGATAGCTCTCCCTGTTTTAGGCCAACCCTAGCGCGGACTGAACGATCTTCCCCTTCATTTTGGAGATTAGACGACCACCCCCCAAAATCAATTCTTCCAGGGAGACGGGAAAGCGCGTCAGTATCTCGTAACTGTCCTTCGTTATCAGCACCGTATCCGAGTGCCGGTAGCCACCCCTGGCATCGAAGTATACCCCGGGTTCTATGCTGACAACCATATTCTCGCGTAGCTTCCTGTCGTCGCCCTCCGCCAACCAAGGTTCTTCGTGATTCCCAAGCCCTATACCATGCCCGGTCCTGTGGAGAATATTCCCTTCATATCCCCTGGCGCGAAGAAAGCCGTTAGCCGCAGCATCGACTTCAGAACAGAGCACACCGGGCTTAAGTATTGCGAAGGCTCTCCGCCTGGCTTCCGTTATATCCCCGAAACGTTCCTTGTCCTCGGCACTAGGAGGATCAATGAAAAAGGTTCTTTCGCATTCTGCCGCGTATCCATTTATCCGGAAATAGCACATAGCCACGTTCGGGCCGGCGCCAAACCGTTCACCCAAACCAGGAACGCTATGCGGCATGGAACTTGAGGGAGAAGGCCAGGCCGCGGTCAGCAGGTAGGTCGAAAGAGGATTGAACTTGCCAGACTTTATGAGATCAGTTTGCGTCGCCTTGGATACCATAAAGGACTCCACAACCGAAGCTCCCTTGTATAATCCCCTAAGCATCCGCCCCATCGCGGACGAAGCGATTTCAGCCGACTTCCGTATCATCCCAATCTCGTAATCGCTCTTCTCGAGCCGCAAACCTTCCACGATGTCGATAACGACGGGAGAGAAGCCCTGAAGCTCAGCGGTGATGTAGGTCTTCATCTTCCCTTCTATGCCTACATTTTTGGCTTTATTAATGGTCTTTCTTAAAACGTCCGCCCAACCTCTGCCCGCCGGAGCGGGGAATTCTCTGTAGGCGGCAACGAAGCTGTCGATTGGTGGCGTCCCTAGATGCCGTTCTTCCAAAGCGGGAACGACGATCGTGGGTTTGCCCTCGACAGGAACCACAACGAAGAACGGTCTTTCCTCGGGCTTATAGACAAGATTAGTCAAGTACCAGATATTCTCTTCCGTAGAGACTATGCACGCATCCAACCCCTTTTGACGAAGCTCATCCTTCATGCGGTCGATTCGAGCGCTAAGTTGTTTGTCCGGCATCTAAAAACCCCCTTAAAAAAATTGGAATAATTTCGCGGTATGTAAATTTATTGTGAAACTCCAATTACGAAAGCGTAGCGCAGCGGAATTGGTAAGTTGAACAATCCCGCACAGCGGAGGGTATAATACCCTGCAGCTTGCTGCGGAATCTGTTTCCAAAGCTTGCTTTGGGGTCCATACCCGTGATTTAGCATAGGATTAATTCTCTATACGTTTTCACCACAAACAAAACAAATTCGTCCAAACTGGCGATCTTCCATATCTTTAAATTCCAGAATTTTTTTGACTATAAATAAATATCAGCAGAATTTCCACGATTATTACTGGAGATATTGTTTTGATTGTAGTGACGCCGGAAGCGTAGAATAGCGAGGAATTGCTGATGGTATCAATTAATTAGAACCGTCCCCGATTATTTCCTGAAGTATCGAGAGGTTTAAAAGGTATGGACAACTTCACTGTAGTCAACAAATCGTCAACCTCAACAAAAATGCAAGACTTCAACCCGTAATAAACACAGCTCACGTCTGACGACAAACATCAAACAACAGCACATTTGTGGTCAATATTCCCCTTGACAGAAAAGATCAGACTTCCTATAGTTTAATCATCTAGGAGTAATGTCTTATCAAGCCATATGTAACGCTACTTTTTAACAAGATAAAAGGAGAAATAAAAAAGTCTATATGGGCGCATTTGAAAATGAAATAATGTTATGGCTCCATAATCTAAGACAATGGATTTATAAACATCAAAGATTTACTTGGATAAATTTGGCGTTATCAATAATACCATCGCCCATTTGTGGCTTACTCGCAATAATTCTTGCTTGTTTGCAATTATATCTTTATTTTAAAGGAAAAATCCCGGAAACGGAAAAAATAATTCTTTTTATTTCACTTTTATGTGGCATTGTAAATCTTATTCTAACTACGATTTTGCTTTTTTATCTTGTAAAAGAAGGCTCGTCATTATGGTATATATTCAATCCATTCTGGTGGATTGCCCCCCTTAAACAAAAAATGTATAATAATGATATGATTAATGTTATGCTTAATCAAGTTGCTACAAAATAATATCTTTTTGCCGGAGGGAAAATATGAACAATGATATAGAAATTATAACTCCCACTGATAATCAATTACAAAATCAAGAAACAAAAAATTGTCCTTTTTGTGGTGAAAAAATATTAGCTGTTGCAAAAAAATGTAAACATTGTCGAGAAACTCTTGATATTGTTTTAAGATCCGCAGAAGAAGCACTTAGGGCAAATAATAGACAACAAAATATTAATGTGAATCAAAATGTACAGGCACCTATTCAGCTTCAACAAAAGCGAAACTTTCCGCATGGTTGGCATTTTTTGTTTACGATTTTAACGATGGGTGCGTGGGCAATAATTTGGATTTTACATTATATTTTCAGAGATAGAAGTTATTACTTCTAATGATGGGTAAAATTCTGATGAAATAAAATTGATGTTTTGAGTAGAGTCAAGTTTTACTTGGCTGATTAGCATATCGCATACCACAATTCAAATAGTAATCCTCAATTATTTTAAACCTGACAATTGTTTCTTTGTAGATGTTATACGTATCCGGCATCGCCAAATCTCATACATCCCTTTTTGCGATAGATGTGCAATTCTGATTATTTCGATAGTTTCCTGAGGTTTCTTTCAGCTTACCAAGTTCTTCGATAGTGTCTGTTTATTTTTATGGTTCAATCTCAAAGAATCAGCACCGGGAATGAATAGTTAAACAATCAAATACTAAGCAATAAATCGCCTTGTTTTTTCAAAATTGCTGCTGTATAAATTTTACACAAATAGCCGCATCAGAGATTCTTGCCTTCTATCGAAACATTAAACGGGGGAACCAAACCCGAAGCGTAGAGACGGGAAAATATTCTTGACAACTTTCAAAAAAAGTGTACCATTCAATAAAAATGCCGTATTCCAGTTAATGGTGATTCCAACGCTCCTAAACTATTAAATTCGCTTGTATAAGGAGGAAAAATCATGGCGAAAACAGATACTCCACTTCTGGATGAATTAGAAAAGGGGAAGTGGCCGAGCTTTGTGAAGGATATGAAGCAGGCGGCGGAAAAAAATCCCATGGCGGAGGATCTCCTTGGCCAGTTGGAACTTTCTTATAAAGAAAAAATTGGCCATTGGAAACATGGGGGTATTGTCGGCGTCAAGGGTTACGGTTCCGGCGTTATCGGGCGCTATTCGGATCGTCCCGACCTGTTTCCGAATGTTCAGGCTTTTCATACCATGAGGGTTAATCACCCCACGGGATGGTTTTACAAGACGGACGCCCTGCGCAGTCTATGCGATATCTGGGACAAGCACGGCAGCGGCCTTACCAATATGCACGGTGCAACCGGCGATGTCATTCTTCTGGGGATGAAGACAGATCAGCTTCAACCTTGTTTCAACGATCTTTCTGATGCCGGATTTGATCTCGGTGGTTCCGGTTCCGCCCTCCGGACGCCCAGCGCCTGTGTGGGGCCGGGACGTTGCGAATGGGCCTGCGTTGACAGCCTTGATATTTGCTATAATCTCACCATGACTTATCAAGGGCAGATGCATAGGCCCATGTTTCCCTACAAATTCAAGATAAAAGTATCCGCCTGCCCTAACGACTGCGTGGCTTCTATTGCCCGATCGGATTTCTCGATCATCGGCACATGGAAGGGCAACATCCGGATTGACCAGAAGGAAGTAACCGCCTATGCCGCTTCTGATCTGGACATTCAAAAAGAGGTTTGTGACCTTTGTCCGACCAAGTGTATGGAATGGGACGGAAAAGTTCTGAAAATTCAAGATGCGGATTGTAATCGCTGCATGCATTGCATCAACCTTATGTCCAAGGCTTTGCGGCCGGGCAAGGAAAAAGGCGCCACCATTCTTGTCGGCGGCAAAGCTCCCATTGTGCAAGGAGCTCTTCTTTCCTGGGTTATCGTTCCTTTTATCAAGCTGGAACCACCCTACACGGAACTGAAGAATCTTATTGAACGCATTCAGGACTGGTGGGATGAACACGGAAAATCCCGTGAACGACTGGGCGAGTTGATCAATCGTCTGGGCATGCGGGTGTTTTTGCGGGCCGTTGGTCTGCCTGCCGTTCCCCAGATGGTTAAAGCGCCAAGAACCAATCCTTATGTGTTCTTCTGGCCCGAAGAAATTCAAAAGGAGGTGAAGTAAGATGGCAAAAACCGATATCGGTCCCCCTGATTATAAAACCATGCTGCCACCCGTCATTACGAGAAATTACGGGAAATGGCTTTATCATGAAATTCTCAAACCGGGCGTGCTCATGCACATCTCGGAATCTGGAGAGGCACTCTACACAGTGCGTGCCGGCTCCCCGCGACTTATTTCGACGGATCACATCCGGGAAATCTGTGACATGGCGGATAAGTACTGCGATGGCTATCTGCGTTTCACCAGCCGCCACAATATTGAATTTCTTCTGGACGATAAGGAGAAGGTAGAACCTCTGATTGCCGAACTTGCCACTCGAAAATATCCTGTTGGCGGCACGGGGCATTCCATTTCTAATATCGTCCACACCCAAGGCTGGGTTCACTGTCATACGCCCGCAACCGATGCCTCCGGGCCTGTCAAGGCGCTCATGGATGAGATCTACGAATATTTTGTAACCTCGACCTTGCCGGCTCACGTCCGGATTGCCCTGGCCTGCTGCCTGAATATGTGCGGCGCGGTTCACTGCTCGGATATCGCCATTTTGGGTATTCACAGGACAGTTCCTAAGACTGACAACAGCCGCGTGCCAAATCTCTGTGAGATTCCTTCCACGATTGCTTCCTGTCCGACAGGTGCCATCCGGGGTGACATGAAGAACAAGACCGTGACTGTCAATGATGAAAAGTGCATGTATTGCGGAAACTGTTACACTGTTTGCCCGGCCATGCCGATTGCCGATCCGGAAAACGACGGGATATCTATCTGGGTAGGAGGCAAAGTCTCCAACGCCCGCAGCGCTCCCAAGTTTTCCAAACTGGCCATTCCTTTTCTTCCCAACAATCCGCCGCGTTGGCCGGAAGTTGTGGATGCGGTGAAAAACATCATCGAGGTTTACGCGAGCCACGCCAGGAAGCATGAGCGCATGGGTGAGTGGATCGAGCGCGTCGGCTGGGAAAGATTTTTCAGTCTGACGAAAATTCCCTTTACGGATAAGCATATCGATGACTTTGATATGGCATATGAAACATTCCGGACATCAACGCAGTTTAAATGGGGGTGAGCATGAGTGAAGATTTAAAGGCCCGGGTTGCCGGATTATTTCACGAAAAATCAAAGGGCGACAAGAAGATGTTTTACATTCGGGACGTTGTTAAGTGGCTTCCTGACGATGATCGTCATGCCGTGCAGAGCGCCGTGCAGGCACTTTTGGATGAAGAGGTGCTGCAATACTGGTCGAGCGGCAGTTCAACCTATGTGATGCTGAAGGAATTCTTTCCCAAGGAATAGTAGCAATGATAAAGATCAGGAAGACATCATGAATCAGCCTTGTCCTCGTCTGATCATTGCCGCCCTCAGGGGTGGGGCAGGCAAAACGATAGTATCCGTTGCTCTGGCCAGTGCTTTAAAGAGGCGGGGAATTACCGTTACCCCCTTCAAAAAAGGGCCGGATTACATCGACGCTGCCTGGCTAAGTCAAGCAGCTTCCTGCTCATGCCATAATCTGGATACTTTTTTAATGGGTACAGAACAGGTTGTTCGTTCTTTTTCACGCCATGTTCCGGAAGGCCGCATGGCCCTGATCGAGGGAAATCGTGGGCTCTACGATGGTGTGAACGCTGATGGGGAGTTCAGTACGGCGGAACTAGCAAAGCTTCTCCATGCGCCGGTGGTTCTGGTTGTTGATTGTGACAAGATCACGCGGACGGCGGCGGCCCTGGTTCTCGGCTGCTGTCACCTTGATACGGCTGTGGATATTCGGGGCGTGATTCTCAACAAGGTAAGCAGCAACCGTCACGCACAGGTGGTCAAACAATCCATTGAGGATTATTGCCATCTTCCCGTTTTTGGGACAGTGCCGCGGATGAAAGAGCTTAAATTTACGGAACGGCAATTGGGGTTGATCACACCCCAGGAGCATGGTGGCCTGGATGAGGCATTAAGCCGGGCCGCAGCAATTGCAGAAGAATGTCTGGATATCGATGGGCTTATCCGGCTTGCGGAAAGCGCGACGCCCTGGCAGATGGATGATTTTTCAAGTGTCGTCCATCATAACAATGCCGTTTCGGAAACAGTGACAATCGGTGTGATTCGGGATGTCGCCTTTCAGTTTTATTACGAAGAAAATATCGAGGCCCTGATCGATGGCGGCGCAAAAATAGTGCGGATAAGCGCCCTTGATGAAAAAATCCTGCCGCCCGTGGATGCCTTATACATCGGCGGCGGTTTTCCCGAAACGCAGGCAAAACAGCTTGCTGATAATGAAGAGTTCCGATCTTCTTTACGCAAGGCTGCGGAGGAAGGATTACCGATCTATGCCGAATGCGGAGGCTTTATGTATCTGGGCGAATCTCTGACCATCGGTGATCAACACTACCCGATGGTCGGCGCGTTACCGGTTGCCTTTGAAATGGAAAAGCGGCCGCAGGGTCACGGATATACGACTTTAGCGGTGGACAGGGAAAATCCTTTTTTCCCCATCGGCACCAGGCTAAGCGGCCATGAGTTTCATTACGGCAGGATACTTTCCCTGAAGAAGGAAGAGGAAGTTTATACCGCCTGCCATGTTCTGCGGGGAACGGGAATGGGCCAGGAAAGAGACGGCATGGTCAGGAAGAACATACTGGCCGGCTTCACCCATCTTCATGCTCTGGGAACACCCCAGTGGGCGGAGGCTTTGATCGGTAAAGCCAGGCAGTATCGCAGTGCGAGGCAGAACACAAATAAAAATTAAATAAATATAGATTATAGAAGGAGGTTTATTAGAAATGGCACAAATCGAATTAGCCGGAAAAACGTACGAAGTGGATGAAGACGGTTTTCTGCAGGAACTGGACAAATGGAGCGAAGAGTTTGCCCAGGCGTATGCCCACACCGAAGATATCGAAGGAACTATGACTGAAGAACATTGGAAGATTATCAACTACCTGCGGAATTATTTTCAGCAGTTCGGTATTGCGCCCATGATCCGAAAGATCTGCAAGGACTGCGGGGTCGACATGACGAAGCTCTATGAGCTTTTTCCCACCGGACCGGCTAAGGGCGCCTGTAAGTTGGCAGGACTATCGAAACCGACTGGTTGCGTGTGATGCCAGTTTTGCTTTCTTCGGCTAACTTTGTTGGCATCGTCGTCGGTGTCCTCAGCGTATGTACAATACGCTTCCGGTGCCTCCTCCTTGCCGCCTCGTTATCCTTTGAAAGCAAAATGGCATGAGAAGATAGAAAAAGAGGATTAAATGGGAACTCTGATTATAGTTCTGACATATATCGCTTACGTCTGCATCGTCACGGTTTACACTATCAAGGTCGTGGGATGGTTGCGGCTGCCGCCACACATTCGGTGGGACCTCTATCCCGTGATCCATGAAGAGAATTACCGCTACGGCGGTTCCTACTATGAACAGCAGGAATGGTGGACCAAGACACTTCCCAAGAATCGCTTACGAAGCATCCTGTACTCGCTGAAAGACAATTTCTACATGGGCGAATACTATAAACACAATCCCCTATACTGGCTGTTTCTTCTGCCGTGGCATCTGGGATTCATCTTCATCATCGCGTTCCATATTCTTTGTTTTTTCGCGGCTGTGACAATGGTTGGAGGATTGGAGATTGGCGCTGCTTCGGGTCACCTTGCGGGAAAGGCGTTTTACTACATACTGCTAGCAACCGGAGGTTTTGCCTTCGTGACGGGGACCTTCGGCAGTATCGGTATGATATTCATACGCTTGGCTGACCGTTCTCTGAGGATGTATTCCATGCCGATGAATTTCTTTAATTATCTCTTCTTCCTGATCGTTTACGGCAGCGGCCTTTTCGCCTGGCTTGTACTGGATCCTACCCTGGTTGAATACCGGGCCTACTGGATGGGACTGATTACTCTGTCACCGCCTGTTCTCCACCCGATGACTGTTCTCCATATTGTCCTGTTTGATATTTTTCTTATCTATCTTCCCTTTACCCGTTCCACGCACTACATCACGCGAATTCTGGCCTACTTCTTCATCCGTTGGGATGACGAACCGAATCAGCGAGGCAGCAAGATGGAGGGACAGATCAATGACCTCCTGGGGCAGAAGGTCTCTTGGGAAGGACCGCATATTGCAAAGGGAAAGAGTTGGGTCGAGGTGGCTACAGAACCGGGATTCTCCGAAATAAAAAAGGATAGCAAATGAACAAGATCACCAATATTGGAGATTTCAGCCGGCAAGAAGGGCAGCTAGCCCAGATCGATCCCGGCAAGCTTTTGCCCCTGCAGCCGCCATACGACAAGATGGAGAAGCCTCCGATCCGTCAACTCACAGACGAACAACGCAAACGGATGGATGCGTCACTTGACGGTGTTGTCGCCATCGGCCTTACCCCACCTGCAAGCCCGGAAGAGGAAAAGGCCTTCATCGAGAAATTTCTTGCGGGGCTCGAAAAACTATTCACGGTGGAAAACAACTGGACATTTCTCCAACCGCTTATCCATACTCTTGATTACTGTGTGAAGTGCCAGATTTGCTCTGATGCCTGCCCGACTTACGAGGCAAGTGGCCATCAGGAGATCTATCGTCCCACGATGCGACCGGAGATACTCCGTCGAATCATCAGCAAGTACATCAAGAAGGAAAATTTCCTTTTAAGAAAGTTCAAGGACAGCGATATCGACCTCAAATGGCAGACACTGGCCCGGCTCGCGGAATTGGCTTACCGGTGCACACTCTGCCGGCGCTGCGCTCAAGTCTGCCTGCTCGGCTGCGATAATGCGCTAATCAGCAGAGAGATACGAAAGATATTCAGCCAGCAGATGGGAATTGCCCCCAAGGAGCTCCACGAGAAGGGATCCGTCCAGCAACTGAAAGTCGGATCTTCCACGGGAATGACTCCAGCGGCCCTGAAAAATGTTATTGAGTTTATTGAAGAAGAAATAGAGGAAAAGACCGGACGGAAGATCAAGATCCCTGTGGACAAAAAAGGCGCGGATATGCTTCTTATTCACAACGCAGGTGAATTTCTGGCATGGCCGGAGAATCTGGAAGCTTTTGCCATTATTCTCGATGCAGCTGGTGTGGACTGGACCCTCTCCACAGAAATTGCCGGTTATGATTCCGTCAATTATGGTGTGTGGTATGACGATTTCCAGTTCGCCCGTGTTGCTATCCGCCAGTCTCAGGCGGCAAAGAAACTTGGCGTCCGCAAGATCTCTCTGGGAGAATGCGGCCATGCGCATAAGGCTGGAATTGTTATTGCTGATCGGGTTCTCACAGGAGATCTCAATATACCCAGGGAAAGCATCCTTCCACTACTTGCGGAGATAGTTCTTAGTGGCCGGATCAAACTTGATCCCAGCCGTAATAACTTTCCCGTCACACTGCACGATCCATGCAACATGGTTCGGCTCATGGGAATCGTTGAGCCGCAGCGGAAGATACTTAAAAAGATCTGCCCACAGTTTAGGGAAATGACTCCACATGGTGTGGAAAATTATTGCTGCGGTGGTGGAAGCGGTTTCGCTATTACGCAGTCAACGAATTTTCCCGATTGGCGCTCCGCCGTCTCGGGCAGGATGAAGATGAAACAGATCCTCGATGCCTTTCAGGATGTGCCGGGGCCGGAGATCAAAAAGTATGTCTGTGCCCCCTGTTCGAACTGCAAGGGGCAGTTCCGCGACATGTTCGAATATTACGGTGTCTGGAAAAAATCAGGGATCCTCTACGGTGGTCTGGTGGAGTTGATCGTCAACGCCATGGTCGATCTCAAGAAACCTTTCATCCAGTGGGAGTGGCATTGATGCCTATGAAGAACATCGGATTGTCAATCGTTGCTGTAGTTATACTTCTCGCTATATCAGGTTTGGCGGCTGTAAAGGAGTGGCACGCTTTTTTGACGATCTTCCCTTACGCTGCCTTTATAATCTTTCTTGCCGGTTTTATTTACCGCGTTGTCAAATGGTGGACAACCCCCGTTCCGTTTCGCATTCCGACAACCTGCGGCCAGCAGAAGTCTCTTCCCTGGATCAAGAGCAATCCGGTGGAAAACCCGGCCAATCTTTGGGGTGTAATCAGGCGGATGGCCCAGGAAATCTTTCTGTTCAGGTCTCTCTTTAGAAATACGGAAGTAGAGATTATCGACGGCAGGCCCGTCTATGGCAGTGCCAAATGGCTGTGGTTTTTCGGCCTTCTCTTTCACTGGTCGTTTCTGATAATTGTGTTGAGGCACCTGCGATTCTTTGTCGAACCTATTGCACAATGGATAAGTGTTCTTTCTGCACTCGACGGATTCTTTGAGATCGGTATCCCGACACTATATCTCAGCGATGCCGCCATACTCGCAGGGCTTACGTTCCTATTCTTGCGCCGGGTTGTATTACCGCGGGTACGTTACATCTCCTTATTCACCGATTATTTTTCACTGCTGTTGATTGTGGCAGTGGTAAGCACAGGCATCTTGATGAGGCACTTTTTTCCCACCGATTTAAATGAAGTGAAGAACATTGCTCTGGGATGGCTAACACTAACGCCTGTTGTCCCTCAAGGGGTCAGCGTTGTTTTTTACATGCATCTGTGTTTCGTCTGTACCCTTCTGGCCTGGTTTCCTGCAAGTAAGCTCATGCACGCAGGCGGCGTCTTTATGAGCCCGACCCGTAATCTGGCCAATAGCAACCGGATGAAGCGGCATGTTAATCCGTGGAATGGTCCCGTAAAGGTTCATACATACGAGGAATACGAAGACGAGTTTAGAGATAAAATGAAGGCTGTAGGACTGCCTGTGGATAAGGAGTAGTCGTGTCATTCGCCAAGATACCTAAATCAGATCAGTTGATTTCAATCAACTACGCGCCGCCGAAAACAGCCTGGATGGAGACGCCTGTCGATTTCCGGCCGGGAACCTGGAGTTACAGTGGTGTTGCCAAAAATCTGACCTATCTGGATTTGCCCAACCCGCGCGCATGGCAACCGGCAGATGTGGATTGGAAACTGCCGGAAAATTGGCAAGCCATTATTCTGGAAGGCATGAAAGAGCGCCTGGAAAAATATCGCTCCTTCAGATTGTTCATGGACGTCTGTGTCCGGTGCGGCGCCTGCGCGGATAAATGTCATTTCTATATTGGTTCAGGCGATCCGAAGAACATGCCTGTTTTGCGTGCCGAACTCCTGCGCTCTGTCTATCGCCGCTACTTTACGACGACGGGTAAACTTTTCGGCAAACTCGCCGGTGCCCGGGACCTTACGATCGACGTCCTCAAGGAGTGGTTCTATTATTTCTACCAGTGCACAGAATGCCGCAGGTGTTCGGTCTTTTGCCCTTATGGCATCGACCAGGCGGAGATTACTATGATGGGCCGTGAGCTTCTCAATCTTGTGGGTTGCAATATCAACTGGGTCATTGAACCTGCGGCAAACTGTTTTCGGACGGGAAACCACCTGGGCATTCAGCCCGGCGGCGTTAAGGACATGCTAGAATTTATGGCTGACGACATATTTGACCGGACAGGGGTTCGTGTGGACGTTCCGATCAACAAAAAAGGCGCCGATATTCTTTTTGTCACGCCGTCTGGAGATTACTTTGCCGATCCGGGAACATACACTTGCATGGGATACATGATGCTCTTTCATGAGATCGGTTTGAACTACACCTTCAGCACATATGCCTCCGAAGGTGGTAATTTCGGCCTCTTCACCTCCCACGAGATGGTCAAGCGCCTCAACGCCAAAATTTATGCCGAAGCAAAACGCCTCGGTGTCAAGTGGATTCTCGGTGGCGAGTGCGGTCACATGTGGCGTGTCATCCACCAGTATATGGACACGATGAACGGCCCGGCGGATTTTTTGGAAGAACCGGTTTCTCCGATCACAGGCACCCGCTTCGAAAACGCCAAATCCACGAAGATGGTCCACATTGCAGAGTTTACCGCCGACCTGATCCAGAACGGGAAATTGAAACTTGACCCCAGGCGAAATGATCATTTAAAAATCACCTATCACGATTCCTGCAATCCCGCCCGGGGCATGGGCCTTTTAGAAGAACCGAGGTTTATCATCCAAAATGCCTGCAACCATTTTTATGAAATGGCCGAAGACACGATCAGGGAAAAGACCCTTTGCTGCGGTGCCGGTGCCGGTTTGGGCAACGATGAAAATATGGAGACGCGTATGCGGGGCGGGATGCCCCGTGCTATGGCTGTCAAACAGGTGAAGGAGAAACATGGTGTGAACCGTCTGGCCTGCATCTGTGCCATCGACCGGGCGACGCTGACATCTATCATGGATTACTGGGTGCCGGGGGTGAAGGTCATGGGTGTCCACGAGCTTCTGGCTAACGCGCTGATTATGAAGGGGGAGAAAGAACGAACGACGGATCTTCGCGGAGAACCATTAGCTGGCTGTTGAAAAACACTCATCTGCCGCGTTGCGCTGCAAATCCTATCGCTCAACGTATTTTTAAATACGCCTCGCGATCCGATTTTAGCGCGCCTTGCATCTGAATGTTTTTGAACAGCCTCAAAGAGCAGGGCAATATGTGGTTTGTTCATACAGGAAGAATAGAGAATGAAATTGTCTAACGGAATAAAGATAATCGTAGGAATTGTGATCTTCGTGATTCTGATCACTTTTACCTTTTGGTACGGCAAAGGGAAAACATTTCTGCAACCTGCGCTAAGCCTTGATACGCCGGCAATTGCTCAATTAAAAGAAATACGCTGTGTGGAAGATACAGCGTTTATGCGCACCAACCACATGAAGCTTCTTATTACATGGCGTGAAGGAGCGGTACGCGAGGGGAATCGTCTTTATACCGCACGCGACGGTCGTGTTTTTAACGCGAGCCTTTCGAGCACCTGCCTTAAATGCCACAGCAACAAGCAGCAGTTCTGTGACCGTTGCCACAACTATGTGGGAGCAAAACCGAATTGCTTCAGTTGCCACATCATTCCCACAGAGGTGAGAAAATGAAGCCGAGTCGCAGAGATTTTCTGAAAATAGCCGGTATGTCCACACTTTCTCTGGTGGTTCCAACGATCATCAGCCCGGCCTGGGCAAAAGAGAAATTAACTATTCCCGGCGGCGAATCACTTACGGCTAAACGCTGGGCCATGACAATCGATGCGTCAAAATGCCCCGCCGGCTGCGTGGATTGTATCACAGCCTGTCATGGGGCGCACAACGTACCAGATTTCGGCAATCCCAAGGATGAGGTCAAATGGATCTGGCAGGAAAAGTTTTCCGCTGCCTTTCCCAATGAGAGCCACCCCTATCTTCGGGAGTCCCAAAAGAAGCTGAAGTTGCCTGTGTTTTGCAACCAGTGCGCAAATCCGCCCTGTGTCCGGGTCTGCCCTACCAAATCTACGTTCCAGCGGCAAGACGGCATCGTGATGATGGACTATCACCGCTGCATCGGTTGCCGGTTATGCATGGCCGCTTGCCCCTACGGCGCCAGGAGCATGAACTACCGGGATCCCCTACCATTCATCCGGAAGACTAATCCTGATTTTCCGACGCGAACCAAAGGTGTGGTGGAGAAATGCAACTTCTGTGAGGAAAGACTGGCAATGGGGCTAAAGCCTGCCTGTGTCGCGGCCTGTAAGGAGAAAGCACTGGTCTTTGGGGATATGGAAAATCCCCGATCGGAAATCAGAATTCTGCTGGAAAAACGTTTTAACCTGCGGCGAAGAGCGAGCCTGGGAACTCAGCCGCAGATTTATTATATTGTATGAGGACATTATGCTGGAAAAAGCACTGAAAGGCAGCCGCGGATACTGGATCTGGATCAGTTTTTTACTGACCGTCATTACGCTCGGGTTTTTCTTCTATCTTCGGCAATTGGATTATGGTCTGGGTATTACGGGAATGAGCCGTGATGTATCGTGGGGCCTGTACATCGCCCAGTTCACGTTCCTTGTCGGGATTGCGGCATCTGCTGTCATGCTCGTCCTTCCATATTATTTGCATGACTACAAGGCCTTCGGCAAGATCACCATCCTTGGTGAATTCCTGGCCGTCTCCGCCGTCATCATGTGCGTGCTCTTTGTTTTCGTTGATCTCGGCCAACCCTCACGAGTTCTGAATATACTGCTATATCCAGCGCCAACTTCCATTCTTTTCTGGGACATGATCGTCCTTTCCGGCTATCTCCTGATCAATATCGTTACCGGCTGGATCGTCCTTTCCTGCGATCGTAAAGAAATACCGCCGCCCGGTTGGGTAAAGCCGCTGATCTACATCTCCATTCCCTGGGCGATAAGTATCCATACCGTTACAGCCTTCATCTATGCCGGCCTTCCGGGCAGAAGTTTCTGGCTGACGGCGATTATGGCTCCCCGGTTTCTTGCTTCCGCTTTTGCTTCAGGTCCGGCGTTGCTGATCATCCTGTGCCTGATTTTAAAGCGTTACACGAGTTTTGACGCGGGCGTTAAAGCGATACAAACTCTGGCTAAGATTGTTGCCTATGCCCTGGCAGCGAGTATCTTCTTTGTTCTCATGGAATTGTTTACTGCCTTTTACAGTCAGATCCCGGAACACGCCCGGCACTTTAGTTATCTGTTCGCCGGTCTGGAAGGCCACACAAAGCTGGTTGCCTGGATGTGGACATCGGCAGTTCTTGCCTTTGCCGCTCTGGGTATTTTGACCATTCCCCAAATCCGCCGCAACGATGGGTGGCTTGCCGTAGCCTGCGTTTTTGTGTTTGTTTCACTCTGGATTGAGAAGGGCCTCGGTCTGGTTGTGACAGGTTTCATTCCTTCCCCTCTGGAGACAATAACTGAATATGTTCCGACAGGGGCGGAAATCGCCATTACCCTTGGTATATGGGCGGTCGGATTATTCATTCTTACACTCTTTTACCGTATTTTTGTCGTTGTAAGACGCGACATCGACGGCACCAATGGAAGAAATTGAGGCATTGTTTATGAAAATCTTAGTCCTGAATTGTGGCAGTTCATCGCTTAAATACAAACTCTTTGAGATGAAGGGCAACGATGTCCTGGCCCAAGGCCAGGCAGACCGTATCGGTATGTCCGACGCCCTGTTTCGACACGATGTGCGGGGACGGGAGACCTTTGTGAACGATACGCCTCTGCGGAATCATTATGATGCCGTGCATGCACTGTTGGTTCTTCTTGTAAGCGGCAAGCGGGGAATTCTGACGGATATGGGCGAAATCGGTGGTGTCGGACATCGCGTTGTCCACGGAGGCGAACATTTCCGCACCTCAGTCGCCGTAAATCCCGCAATACGTGAGACCCTCGAGGCCACCAAGAAACTGGCGCCTCTGCATAATCCGCCTAATCTAATGGGCATTGATGTCTGTACGGAACTTATGCCCGGCGTTCCTCAGGTGGCTGTCTTTGACACTGCTTTTCATCAAACTCTGCCGGACTATGCCTATACTTATGCGATACCTTACCGCTATTACACGGATGATCATGTCCGCCGCTATGGCTTCCACGGCATTTCGCACCGGTATGTAGCCTATCGGACGGCTGAACTCCTGCAAAAGAATATTGAGAAGTTGAAGATTATTATCTGCCATCTCGGAGCGGGCTCCAGCCTCTGCGCTGTGGCCAGCGGAAAATCTCTCGATACATCCATGGGCTTCACGCCTCTGTCTGGGCTCGTCATGGGCACGCGTTGCGGCGATATTGATCCGGCTCTGGTTTCTTTCCTGGCAAACAAGGAAAACATTTCCGTGTCGGCAGTAGTAGATATGCTGAATCGCGAAAGCGGTGTTCTGGGGATTTCCGGTGTTTCTTCCGATTTTCGTGATCTGGAAGATGCGGCCGCCGACGGTAATAAAAAGGCAAAACTGGCCTTGGCTGTTTTTGCCTATAGCGTTGCCCGCGGGATTGGTTCTCTGATTCCGGCCATAGGCGGACTCGACTGCCTGGTTTTTACCGCGGGGGTCGGTGAACATTCGCCGCGCATGCGCCGGCGAATCTGCGCGTTTCTTTGCTGGCTGGGCATTGAGCTTGCTAAAGACAAAAACATTGATGGAGCATTTGAAGGAGAAATATCAGTGCCAGGGACGAAGGTAAAAGTCCTTGTCGTTCCCACGAATGAAGAAAAAATGATCGCCGGGGAGACACGGGCGGTTTTGCAGAATTTAATTAAACAATAAAATATAATGGAGGTTTTAAAATGAAAAAAGTAAAAATGACACCCAGCGAGGCAATTGTCGAAACCCTTTTGGCCGAAGGCGTGGATCATGTCTGCGGCATTGTCGGTTCCGCTTTTATGGATATGCTTGATCTCTTTCCTGCGGCGGGGATCAAATTCATTCCTGTTCGCCATGAGCAGAGCGCGGGTCACATGGAAGACGCCTATTGCAGGATATCGGGCAGATGCGGCGTTGTCACCGGTCAGAACGGACCAGGGATTACCAATATGGTTACCTCCGTGGCTGCTGCCAATATGGGGCATACGCCACTGGTGATTATTTCCCCATCGGCAGGCACGCCCACCATCGGCTGGGACGGTTTCCAGGAATGCGATCAGATGTCCGTATTTAAGTCTGTCACCAAAGCTGTAGTTCGCGTACCCCATCCCAAAAGAGCCGCCGATTGCCTGCGGACGGCTTTCCGCATTGCTTATGCCGATAGGGGCGCAGTCCTGTATGACATCCCCCGGGACTATTTTTACGGGGAAGTCGAAGAGACCATTCTGAAGCCATCTCAATATCGCGTGGATGCCAGAGGATGCGGGTCACAGGAGCAACTTGACCGGGCAGCCGAACTTCTTTCCAAAGCTAAAAATCCTGTCATCGTCTCCGGCCGCGGCGCTGTTGATGCCGACGCCCTCGACATTATCAAGGCCATAGCCGAACACCTGACTGCGCCCGTAGCCGTCACCTATCTGCACAATGACGCTTTCTACGGGAATCATCCTTTATCCCTTGGCCCCATCGGCTACATGGGTTCCAAGGCGGCAATGAAGACTCTGGCACAGGCAGATGTGATGATTGCTATCGGCACGCGCCTCTCCGTCTTCGGCACTCTTCCCCAGTACGATATCAACTACTTCCCTGAGAATGCCAAGATTATTCAGATCGACATCAACCCCAAACACATTGCCCGGACCCATCCCATAGAGGTGGGCATTATTGGTGATGCCAAAGACGCGACGGTTGAAATCCTGAAGCGCCTCAAAGCCATGGACGGCAGCCGAAAGCCCAATGCCAAGCGCCTGGAGGCCGTGGCCAAGGAAAAACAGATTTGGGAAAAGGAGATCGTCGATTTAGCCATGGTTGATGGTAATCCCATCAACCCGCGACGGGTACTTCTGGAAATATCCAAGGCTCTGCCGGAAGACGCAATCGTTACCACCGACATCGGTAATGTCGCCTCGACGGCCAACAGCTATCTTAAGTTCAACCAGTCCCGCCGGCATATCGCCGCTCTGACCTTCGGCAACACCGGGTTTGCCTATCCCGCGGCACTCGGTGCCCAGATTGCCCGTCCGGATGCCCCGGTTGTCGCCATTGTCGGCGATGGCGCATGGGGGATGAGCCTTCACGAAGTCAGCACTGCCGTGGAGCACAACCTGCCTGTTGTGGCCTGTGTTTTCCGGAATATGTGGTGGGGCGCGGAGGCAAAAAACCAGGTGGATTTCTATAACAATCGTTTCGTCGGCGTCGATATACCCACGCCTGCGAGCTTTGTCCCCGTAGCGAAGGCTATGGGCACAAACGCTGTCCAGGTAAGCCGGCCCGAAGACATCAGGGAATCCTTCGATGCCTGCCTGAAAAGCCGCAAGCCTACCGTGCTGGAATTTCTGGTGGACGGTAAGCAGTTGGCCCCACCATTTAGGAAAGACGCATTAGCTCTGCCGACGCGCTTCTTGCCGAAGTATGCTCATCTGGACCATCACAACTGGTACAAAGGAGGGATCGATGATTTATAAAGACTTGAAAGGAAAAACAGCTATTGTCACGGGGTCGGGGAAAAAGACCGGCATTGGTTACGGGATTGCGGAAAAACTTGCCTCCTGCGGTTGCAATGTCATTATCGCCGATCTGGGCAAGGTGCTGTCTCCCACGGAGCCTTTGAAAACAGCGACAAACGAAGAAATGGACACAATCGCCGCAGAACTGGCGAAAACATATAGCGTCAAGACATTGTCCGTGGGCGTTGATGTTACCGACAACAATTCCATCGGCTTGATGGTGGAGAAAATCAAAGGCACCTTCGACCACATTGATATTCTTTGTAACAATGCCGGCGCTTCTTTCGGTGTCCCGAATACTGTCCTGAGTTATGATGAGGCAGCCTGGATCAAGACTATTGATGTGAATCTTTTTTCCGTCTTTCGCCTATCGCGGGCCGTTATTCCCCTGATGGAGGGAAAACCCGCGGCCATCATCAACACGGCATCGCGGGCAGGAAAGGTGCCGCCCATATTCAACAGCGCCTACGCCGTGGCCAAGGCGGGAGTCATAATGCTTACCAAAACCATGGCCAAAGAACTTGGTGGCAGCGGCATCCGGGTCAATGCCATTTGTCCCGGACAAATAGCCACGGATCTGGAAAAGTGGCGTTTCGGGTTGGAAGCGTCATTTTTCGGCACGACAATTGAGGAGCGGCAACAGGAGATGTGCAAGACCATTCCACTGGGATATATCGGTCTTCCACGAGATGCCGCCGATCTGGTGGCCTTTCTGGCTTCTGATGCCTCGCGGTATATTACCGGACAGGCCATCAATCTTGATGGCGGTCAGTGCATGGAATTATAATAGCAAGTTGCTTTCAAACATTTAAATTTTAATTTTTGAAAGCTTACTTGGTATTATGCCCGGTAAATCAATTTTTAATATTTGATAGCTACTTGGTATAACAATACAAAATATAGTTTTAGGAGGATATTTTATGAGTAAAATTATTGGAGGTCAGCTTGTTGCGGAAGCCTTGATCGATCGGGGCGTAGATTACATCTTTACCCTTAGCGGCGGGCACATTACACCCATTTACCAGTATCTGGAAAATTCAAAAATTACCATCTTTGACACACGACATGAACAGGCGGCAGTCTTCATGGCTGAGGCCTGGGCCAGAATGAACCGCAAGCCCGCGGTAGCCATGGTCACAGCGGGGCCCGGTTTTACCAATGCCCTTTCCGGTATTGCCAGTGCCAGATTGTCCAATGCTCCGGTAATTCTTATTTCCGGCTGCGTGGGGCTCGAGACCGCCGAGAAACTGGATCTTCAGGATATGACCCAGCTTCCCGTCATTGAACCAATGGTTAAAAAAGCCTGGGTTTGCCATATTCCAGAGAGAATCCCTGAATTTATTGATATGGCTTTCCGGGTGGCCATGAGTGGCAGGCCTGGCCCAGTCTATCTGGAGCTTCCCTGTGACGTTCTCAATGCAACGATTGATCCGGCCAAGATCAAGAAGATTTCCACCACGCTTGACTCCAAGCCGGTTGACCTGGAAAATACCCGCAAGGTTGCCGATTTGCTGAAGGCGGCAAAAAACCCTGTGGTCATTGGCGGCAGCGGTATCTGGTACGCGGACGCAGGAAAAGAGTTTGTCGAATTTGTGGAAAAAGTGGGGATGCCGGCCTTTACCGCGGGAGCGGGAAGGGGCGTGCTTCCTGATACCCATCCTTTGTGTTTTGAATCATCTCTGGCCATTCGACCGGGTGGCGCTATGCTTGCCCTGATGAGTTGCGACCTGGTGCTATTTTTGGGCGGCAGGCTCAGCCTGTTCTATATCTTCGGAGAAATATTTCCACCGACCGCGAAATTCATTCAGGTCGATATCGCGCCGGACGAGATCGGACGAAACCGCTCGATTGATCTTGGAATCGTCAGTGATACCAAGGCATTCCTGAAGGAACTCAACAGCATTCTGGATGAAAAAGCCATCGGTGCCACTCTGAAGAAACAATACGCTCCGTGGGTGGAAACTGTCCGGAAGGCGGACAAAGATGGCAAAGACCAGGCCAAGGTCATGTGGGAGTGCAATACTCTGCCTATACATCCTATGCGGCTGGCCAAAGAGGTCAACGATTTTATGAATCGGGAAGATGACATTGTCGTTGCCGATGGCGGAGATACCTCGACCTGGATGGGCATGACCCGGACAGTCAAGAAAGGCGGCACTTATCTGGACTACGGTCTTTACGGCTGCCTCGCGGTAGGTCTTCCCTATGCCATCGCGGCAAAGCTGAAGCATCCGGATAAACGTGTTCTGGCCATTATGGGTGACGGCTCTACAGGTTTTAATTTTATGGAATACCATACAGCCATCCGCAAGAAACTTCCCATCGTTGTGGTCATCGGTAACGATCAGGCTTGGGGAATGATCATGCACAGCCAGCAACTGCGCCTTGGGCATAATATACCGAACGGGACGGAATTGGGCTGGGTGGATTACCATAAGATGGTGGAGGCGCTCGGCGGCTTTGGTATATGTGTGGAAAAGCCGGAGGATATCCGGCCAGCCTTGGAGGCGGCTTTTGCTTCCGGAAAAACGGCCTGTGTAAATGTTAAGGTTGATCCGGCGATAATCAGCCCGGGCAGTGTGGCACTGGCCAATCTTGGTGGATACAAGAGTTGATTTATCACGGGTATGAACCCCAAAGCAAGCTTCGGGGTCTTAAGCCCTCAGCTGCGCAGGATTGTTCAACTTGCCAATTCCGCGCAGCTGAGCTTTCGGAATTGGAGTTTCACAATAACCATTAAAATTAGATAAGGAGGCCCCATGAATAACGTGATTGCACCAAAGGAATATAAGCTGTCCAAGCGCAGTGCCTATTATATCTTTGCGTTGCTGTTTCTGTTGTATTTCTTTGATTACGTGGATCGCACGATAGTGGCATCCCTTGCGCCATTTATTCAAAAGGAGTGGGGGCTTACGGACTTTCAGTCCGGCTTGCTCATGTCGGTAGTGTACTGGTCCATCGTTGCTTTCGTCTTTCCCGTTTCGATCATTGTTGATCGCTGGAGCCGGAAAAAGACCGTTGGCGTCATGGCCCTTCTCTGGACCGCCGCTACGGCCGCATGCGCTTTCACGAAAACCTTCCCCCAGTTGCTGATGGCCCGCTCCGGCATCGGGGTCGGTGAGGCCGGGTATGCCCCCGCCGGCACGGCCATGCTTTCCGGTCTGTTCCCGCCCGAAAAACGTTCCCGCATGATGGGCTTCTGGAATATCTCAATTCCCCTCGGTATCGCCGTCGGCATGGGCCTCGGCGGTTTCATAGCCACACATTGGGGTTGGCGGCATGCCTTCGGGCTGGTGGCCATTCCCGGGGCGATCGTGGCCATCCTCTTTTTCTTCGTCAAGGATTATAAAACGGTCGATCTGGTCAAAACCGATTCCAGCAACGCCGGCCAAAACCAGGTCAAGATGAGTAAGATGGATATTTTCCGGGAATTTATCCATACCCCCTCCCTGATTTTGACCAATTTAGGATTTATCGGCTGTATCTTCGTCAACAATGCGATCATCATGTGGCTGCCCCCGTATTTTCATCGTACGACAGGCATCTCCATCAGTGAGGCGGGCATGAAGACGAGTCTGCTCATGATTTTGGCGATCATCGGCCTGCCGCTTGGAGGGTGGCTGGCCGATATGTGGTTCAAGAAACGGATCACGGCGCGACTGCTGTTTCCGGCGATTACGACTATCCTCAATGCCATCATCATCTTTATCGCATTTTCCTTCCTTGCGGGAAAGGCACAATACTTGACTCTTCTGGGCATGGGCATCCTGGCGTCCGCATTTGCCCCGGCGGCCATTACCGTCACTCAGGAGGTTATCCACCCCGGGCTTCGGGCTATTTCTTACTCCGTCTGCGTCGTCGTTCAGAATCTCTTCGGGGCCTCCATGGCGCCGATCGTGATCGGGAAACTATCCGATATCTATGGCATCCAGGTGGCTATGTCTATATTGCCAGTTTTCCTTGTGGCCTCGTCCCTGTTGTTTTTTGCCGGGTCTTTCTATTTCAAGAAAGATCTAAACAAGGTGGCAAAGATTACGCTGGAATGCGAGGATTAAAGAATTATTTGCGGAAGGTAAAATTATGAAAGCTGTTGTATTTCGTAAAGACAGGGGGCTCGTCTATGAGGATGTTCCCGATTATCAGGTCGCAGCAGACGAGGTTTTGGTAAGGGTAGCCAATACCGGCTTTTGCGGTTCCGACCATTCTTTGGTGGCAGGCGGACTTGTGGCCGATGGTTATATTTTGGGTCATGAGATCAGTGCTGTCGTGGTTGAAAAAGGCGCAGCCGCTAAGGGGCCCCCTGTGGGCACGAGAGTTTGTATTCGTCCCACTTACTGCGGCCACTGTGCCAATTGCCTGGCAGGCAAGCCGCATCTCTGCCGGGTTTCGAGGCGAACCGCCGGCATCGGTGACTTACCCGGTGGCTTTGCCGAGTATGTTAAAGTCTATCCGCAGATGCTGATTCCCATTCCCGCGGGAGTTGATTCCCGCAATGCCGCCCTGGCGGAGGCCTTTGCCACTGCCTTACATGCCATCAATTGTACGGGAGATAAGACAGGTTCCGCCCTGGTGATGGGAGGCGGTCCCATTGGCCTTTGTGCCGTTCGAATCCTCAAAGTTCTCGGCTATGGCCCTATTGTGACCCTCGAGCCGGTAAAGGCAAAAAGGGAGATCGCTTTGCGCTACGGAGCCGACCATGTATTTGATCCGGGCGGAAAAGATCTAAACCAGCAATTATTGGCGATTGTTTCGGGCGGGTTTGATAAGGCGTTTGAATGCTCCGGGGTAAAGGCTAATGTCGGCCGTGCCATCACTCTGGCAGCCGATGGCGGACAGGTATGCATTGTGAGCGTTATCTTTTCATCGCTGGAAATTGCCGAGCCCTATCTTATCAATTTCAAGGAAGTCCGTCTGACGGCTTCCATCTCCAATACCCATGAGGAGAACATTCAGTGTCTGAATTGGATGGCGGCAGGAATTCTGGATGGACGACCGATCATCTCCGATGATGAGCCACTGGAGCGCTTGCCTGCTGTTTATCGGGAGAGAATAGACACAGGTCTGGCAATAAAAGTGATGCTTAGGATTGGCGAGGAATTTTAGCGGTGAGGCAAAAAGTCGAACCAGGGCTTTTGCCTCTTAAAGGGGCACAAGGCGGCCTGGCAATAGCAAATGGGATCTTCGGGGGGGATTTTAATTTTTGGAGACAAACCTTCCCGATGATTCCTGATCCACGTTTCAGCTTCGGCTTGGGTATCCACAAAGCCTGCACAGTACGTTGTCTTTCCGCGACAGTGGATAAAGCCGTAGAGAAGTTCAAATTTTTCATTCATATTAGACGTCTCGGAAGTCCACGATGTCGCAATGCCGGGCTTCCCTTTCTTTGATACCATTTCAATTTCAAAGGATAACGAGGCGGCAAGGAGGAGGCGCCGGAGGCGTATATGAAAATACGTTGAGGGCGCCGACGATGAAGCCAACAAAGTTAGCCAAAGAAAGCGAACTGGTATCACTATAAGCGGATCGCTCCGCGTTAGTCAACAGGATATTGAGAAGATCACTTTGATATAGAACTGGAAGTAGGAGTCGAAAAAAATTGTAATACTTGAAGGATGAAAAATTATTTATGGGTGCCAAGGAAAGACGGGAAAGAGAAAGAGAGCAACGCAAGGCACAGATTCTGGATACAGCCAGAGCGCTGCTTTTGGAGAAGGGATTGAATGCCACATCGATCAATCAAATCGCCAAACGGGCGGAACTGAGTGTAGGCGCCATCTATTTTTACTATAAGAGCAAGGAAGATCTTTATGCGGCGCTTCAGGTTGAAGGGTTGGAACTGCTCAATCAGACGATCAGACAATCAGTTCAGGCGCCGTCTTCACCGGAAGAGAATATCCGGAATATAGCGATGGCCTATCTGAAATTCAGTGAAGAGCATAAAAATTATTTTGATATCATCAATTATTTCCTAGCATCTCCAGAACCGATTTTTTCACCGGAGCTGAAAATCCAGGTGGATGAACGCGGCAAAAACAACCTTACTATCCTGACTGATATTATCAGTAAAGGCATTCATAATGGTTTATTCAAGGCAGTGGACCCTAGAAGGCAGGCCATTATTCTCTGGAGCACCTTGCATGGCATGATCCAGTTCAAGAAACTGGAAAAGACCATCCTGGCCAAAGAAAATCATCAATCCCTATATTTGGAAGCAGTGGAACGATTTCTTGACGGGCAGCGCAGTTGATAGAATACCAAGACCATAACCAGAAGTTGTTTTATGCCATTCACAGAGAATATTTACATAAGCACAAATGTTAGAATGTTTATTTGACAAAGAAAAGGTGCCATTATATGCTTTGTGTCAACCGACGATTATTTTTGAGGTTGCAATAGAAAAGCAGTTCCGTACTGATGAATTGACTTTTTGATTTGCGCCCGCAATATCATCAAGCAGAAGAGCTTTCCGAAGGATGTATAAGCGTCATTTGCAATGTGGCTGGGATATTCCGCAAGACCGGATATAAGTAGGAGAGCAGATTGGATTCAGTTAAGAGATTAGTTAAATTCTTTTATAAAACATAAAGGTTATCAAATGAATAATATATTTCAATCCGACAAAATTTCTTATGGGCCTATTAACTTTCATGGCGTAACTTTCAATAAAGAGCAGATTGTTAAAAACCGCGATGAACTTTGCCGTGTGTTAGAAAATAATTTGAAGTCGAAGTCGCCCTTTGTTGCGGTTATGGCGGCCAATCACATTAAATCTGTGATTTCGTTTTATTCGATTCTTCGTTTAGGGAAAATCTGCGTATGGTTAGATCCTAATTTAGGCTCTATTGAGATAGAAGAGATGATTAAGGAACTAAAACCGGCCGCGATCATAAAAGTAAATTCCGATGAAATGGATTTTGATTATGGCAAGGAAATCAATTATGCCAATGCCGATGAATATCCGCAAATTACATCAGATCTTTCTGAAGTTTGCGCCCTTCTTTATACGGCGGCTGAAGATGGTTATAGTAAAGCGGCGATGATGACGGAGAAGAATTTTACAACGATGGGTTATGCGATGATCGAAAAGCTTCGCATTCGTCCAACGGACACCAACTTTGCCCTTTTACCACTCAATCACATTTTTGGTCTTGTGATTGGTGTTGTTTTGCCAGTACTTTCAGATTGCACCAATGTGCTTCACGACATTAATCATTTAAGAAAATTAGATAAATCGGTTTATGCTTTTGCCAAATACAAGGTCACACATTTTTACTCAGTGCCTGTGATTTATCATTTTTTAAGTCGAATCAAAGAAACCCGCGAAGCGATGAGTTCTATTTATTGCTGTGTTTCAGCCGGAGTCAAGTTACCCAAAATAGTTTACGATGCCTTTTTAGAAACCACAGGGCATCCCATTTATGAAGGTTATGGTTTAACTGAAACAACAACAACTTGCACATGGAATGAACCCGGGGAACCCGTACGCATTGAAACGGTCGGGAAACCCTTTGTCTGTGGCCAAGTGAAAATATTTGATGATAATTATAAAGAGTGTGCCATAAATCAAAAAGGTGAAATTTGTATTCAGGGAGATCATCTGTTTAGGGGATATTTTAATCATGAAAAATACAACGCACAAATTTTTCGGAATGGTTGGTTTTCTACCGGTGATTACGGAAAAATTGATGAGACCGGCTATGTTCACTTTTTAGGTATTAAAAAAGATATGCTCAATGTGAACGGAATCAATATTTATCCAAAAGAGATTGAGCGGTTGATGCGATATAATGACAACGTCAAGTCAGTAAAGGTTTCAAGTGAAATGAATCAGTTCCAAACTATGGCGGCCAAAGCTGATATCGAGTTGAATCATAAAGGTCTCGAACAAGAAGCTTTGTTTAAAGAATGGTGTCGAATGCATTTGGCAAAAGAAAAGATTCCCAAGAGCTTTAATTTTATTAATTAATGTTCCCAATTATCACCAGAGTAAAAATAACTACAAATCATGTTCATAGAAGCTCAATTCACAGGAAGAAGTGCTTGTTAAGTTCATCTACTTATCTTCAATTTTTAGGTCAGAATTGAAGTGATGAATAGCACGACAGGGTGTAATGGATTGAACGATTTTCAGATCGAGATTGATAAAGGGCGCTTTTTTATTATAGTATGCTGTTGACATAAGAATATATTGTATAAGGAGGGCAGATGGGAAAACATGCACGGGGAATCAGCAGGCGGAGTTTCATGAAGGGTTCTCTGGCGGCTGTTCCCGATATCGCTACGGCGGGTGCGCCGCCCCGTACGGCGTTGCCGGCCATCAATTACGCCAAGGAAATCATCCTCAAGAACGGCATGCTGATCGATATGGTTAGGCCCGGGGTGATCGAAAAGGGCAGCATAAAGTTCGCGCAGGGGAAGATCGTGGCCTTGGGTGCCACCACGTTCGACGAAACCCATGCCGAGGTCATTGATCTTGAGGGGGCGTATGTGGTCCCCGGTCTGATCGATGGACATTGCCACACCACGGCCTCCCCCGTCTTCGGCACGACCATCTGGCAGATTCCGAAACTCTTGCGGGAGGGCAAGCGGCAGTACCCCTTATGCATCGAGGCCGGGATAACCACGGTGCGTGACATGGGGGCCTTCCCCCCCATCCTGCATGGAAACCTCAAAGACATCGCCAAGGGTTCCCTGATCGGGCCGCGCGTGATCTATTGCAACTCGATCATGAACATCAAGGGCTCGCACCCGGACGTCAAACCCACGGATGTGAGTATGTTCGCCGAGCTGGTCAAGCCGCTGATCGGTATGATACCGATGAATTTCGAGGGCATGGAGGAATTGAAGTCGGCACTCGAGGAGAATGCCCGGGGAGCCTCCTTTGTCAAGCTCACCGGGGATAACAAATCCGTATTCTGTAAACCGGGGAACATCCCGGTCTATAGCGATGAGCACCTCCGGGAGATTTTCGCCTTTGCCGAAAAGCACAATCTACCCGTTGCCTGCCATAACCATCGCAAATGGGGATTCGACCGTATTACGCAGTACCCGATACATTCCATGGAGCATATGATCGGGGATGCCGCGCTTACGGACGCGGAGGTTTCACGCATGGCCAAAAAGAAGATCTGTATTGTGCCTACCATGGCCATCGCTCAGTCCTACCTGGTTGAGGAGGCCTATGCCGACGGTTTGCCCAAGCAATTCCAGACGGATTTTATCATGCACGAGATCGAGGTCCGCAAACATTACCTGAAGAACGAGGCCCCTCAGCACTTCGATCCCGAGCTCATCCAGTTCACCATCGACGAGCTGAAGTACTACCAGACCCTGGGATGGGACCACCTGATCGAGCACAAGAAGTACCTTGTGAATCCGGATCTGTATTTCGGGATCATGCTCTACGGCCCGGAGAATCTGCGCAAGATGAAAGACGCCGGGGTCCTGATCGGGTGCGGGATAGACGCCGGGATGCCCTACACCTTCTTCGGCGGGCAATACCGGGAGTACGAGCTGCTCTCACGGGTGGGTTTTAAGAACGATGAGATCCTCAGGTGCGCCACCATCGATAATGCCCGTATCCTCAAGCTGGATGACAAGATCGGCTCCCTTGCGGTTGGCAAGCTGGCTGATATCGTGGTTCTCTCCGAGAACCCCCTCCAGAAGATCGAGGCCTTGCGCCAGCCGCGCATGGTGTTCAGGGATGGCCGACTCCTGCATTGCACCATCGCGTTGAAGAAGGGGGCACGCTTCCGGCCTGACAGCGAGTTTTATCCCGAATGCGGGCCCTATAAAAACTCGGCGATGAGCGCCAGCAGGCCCTGCATGTAGGCCGTGGTGGATGATGGCCTCGATATCGTGCAGCTCAAAGGCTACGGCGCCGATGCCGAACTTCTGGAACCGGCAGATAAACGCAAAGAGATGAAAAAAACTAAGCGATTGGCTGATTTGTATAAATAGTTTGGGCACTAATTGCGTTTATTTCGGATTGAAGTCTAGCATTTTGTTGAGGTTCATGTTTTACTGACTTCAGAAAGTTACATGTAACAAAATTAGTTTTTGTTACGCATAGAAGAGAAAAATGTTGACCAAGTTCCTAAAAATAAATAGAGGGTTAACCGATGAAACTAGCTAACCCCCCGAATTTCAATGGTGCCGAAGCCGGGATTTGAACCCGGACAGGCGTACACCCACTAGACCCTGAACCTAGCGCGTCTACCAATTCCGCCACTTCGGCATTTGAGGAAGTGCTCTATAATGAGCAGGCCATTCTTGTCAAGATAAAATGAGCTTGAATTTAATCTCTAAAATGCTATGTTACCACGCTAATCAATTTAGGCTACTTAAAAGGGAAACAAGTAAATAATGATAGTATTCAGAGCAGAAGAAGAAATAGCAAAAGATTTTCGCGGATCGTTTGTCACCATCGGCAACTTTGACGGCGTGCATTTAAGTCACAGGCATATTTGCCGCAAACTCGCGCAAGAGGCCACAGAGGCCGGGGCAAAATCTATGGTGATTACCTTTGATCCTCATCCGAAAATGATTCTGCATCCTGATATCAAACCTTTTTTTCTTATAACTACGCTTGAAGAAAAGCTTAAGTTGCTGGAAGAATGTGGTATTGACGCGATACTTATAATTCCTTTTTCACCCGATTACGCCAAGACTACAGCCAGGGAATTTGTCTATGAAACACTGGGGCGGAAGTTGGCGATAAAAAAAATTATTATCGGCCATGATTACACTTTCGGCCGGGATAAAAAAGGTAACGATGTTTATTTAATTTCTTCGGGTCAGGAACTGGGGTTTGATGTTGAGGTCATTGATGCCTTCAAGGTGGGAGAAGATATCGTCAGCAGCACGCTGATTCGCAACCTGATTCTTAAAGGCAAGATCGCGGAAGCGGCCAAGCTGCTGGGCAAATGGTATAATGTTGCAGGCACCGTTGTCACCGGTTTTGGACGCGGCGTTAAACTTGGTTTTCCAACAGCAAATATAGACCCGGAAAAGGAATTGCTACCGCCGCCGGGTATTTATGCCGCCTTTGTCGAGGTGGAGAAAAAACGCTATATGGCAGCGCTAAACATCGGGGAGAAGCCAACCTTTGCCGATTATACCTTTACCTTTGAAGCTCACTTGCTGAATTTTGAAGGTGATCTTCGAGGAAAAAGATTAAATACTGAGTTTGTGGAGAAGTTGCGGGAAATTGTCAAATTTGATAGTCCCGAAATGTTGAAGAAGCAGATTACGGCGGATGTGGAAAAAGTAAGAGCAATCCTGCTTAAAAATTTTAAAGCTAATACATAAAAATATTTGGAGGTTATTGAACAATGTTAAAAATTGCTATTGTCGGCGCAACCGGGATAGTCGGTCAGCAGGCGATTGTTAGTTTGATCGGGCACCCCTGGTTCAAAATAACAAAGCTGGTCGCTTCGGAACGATCGGCGGAAAAAAAATACAGTGAAGCTCTGAAGGATGCCAATGGTTCTTCGCGCTGGTGGTGTACCGAAGAACTGCCTGCGGATATCGCCAATATGGTTGTCGAAGAGGCATCTTCTTTCGACCCCACTTCTGTGGACATTATATTTTCCACAATGGACGCGGACGCCGCCAAAGTGCTGGAACCAAAGTATGCCAGGACTACACCGGTTATCAGCACCGCTTCGGCGTTTCGTTATGAAGATGATACACCGATTCTTGTAGGTGGGGTGAATATGGATCACGCGGCCTTGCTTGCCGTGCAGCAGAAGAACCGCGGCTGGAAGGGCTTCGTCTCGCCCAAACCTAATTGCACAATTGCCGGTCTGGTTGTTTCTTTAAAACCGATTCAGGAGCTCTTTGGCGTAAAGCAGGTAGTGATGACTTCCCTTCAGGCTATGTCCGGCGCGGGAAGAACTCCGGGGTTATCGGCAATGGATATGACGGAAAATGTAGTTCCCTACATACCCGGCGAAGAGCCCAAAGTGGAAACTGAACCACAGAAGATTTTAGGTAAATTTACCGGTTCGGCCATTCAAAATGCCGCTTTCGGTATTACCGCTACTTGTACCCGTGTGCCGGTTATTGACGGCCACATGGTTTGCGCGTTTGTGCAAACAGTAAAACCATGTACGCCTGAAGATGTTAAAAAGGCGATGAGAAATTACGGCAAGGATTTTGAGGAGTTGGCGCTGCCCAGTTCGCCCGCGCATCTTATCGACGTCACTGATGATCCCTTCCGTCCTCAGCCGAGAATGGACAGAGAAAAAGGCGGCGGCATGACCGTCAGCGTTGGCCGTATCCGCAAAGACCCGATTATTGAAAACGGGATCAAATATGTTTGCCTGGCCCACAACACCAAGCTGGGCGCGGCCAAAGGCGCTCTGCAAACTGCGGAATATCTGGTCAAGAATTATCTGAAACTGATTAAATAGTCCCAAAAGAAACCTCGGTCTTTATTTTCTAGGGCCGGGGTTTTTGTTTGTCCATTCGCGTAATTACTTACAGGCCAGCATGGTGCCGCGGCAATTGGTGGCGCTGCACAGACAGGCGTATTCTTTCTTGAGCTTTTTTGTCTTACGCGCGTCGATGATCAGGCCATAGTCGTAAGATAGTTCTTCCCCGACCTTGATGTTGCGCAAAGCTGTAAAGAAAACTCGATAACCATCCTGATTTGCTTCCAGATTGGGTTTGCAGGAATGATTGATCCACCGGGCGGAGTTGCCACCGTTCTTGGCGTCGATGACATGGCCGTCGTCGAGATGGAAGTAGAAGGTGTGATTGGGCTGGCTCGGGTCATGAGGGTGGATGCGCTGGGCTTTCTTCCAAGTAATGATCTCGCCCTTATACTCTAGCACCGTGTCGCCTTCCTTGATGGGACGGATGGCATAGACGCCCTTGCCGTGGATGCCTGATTCGCTCACTTGGGTGCGGCGTCCACCGGCAGACGAACCCAGGCTGGAATGAGTATTGCGGACGGCGGGATTGGATTTTTTTTTGGCTTCCATCAATTGATAGGAATCTCCTTTTTTCAAACTTGTCTTTTAAATTCCTAGTGGCCGGGCACAATGAGTCGGGACGATTCCTGACGCTCCATTTCCCGGGCCTCGGCAATCATCGCCTGAACCGTTTTTTCAATAGCTTCGGGTAATTTGGCCGCTGCCTCGCTGAGATTCTTTGCACCTTCGATTATACACTGAACCGGAATCGGTCCATTGGGGGACATGAGCTGGGTCATCCCGGTAAAAATGGGCTCCCGGCTTTTATCAATAGAGCCGTCAATCCTGACGGGTGTGAGGATTCGTATTGTGGCCAACGTCAGGTCAGTAAAGGACTCTTCCTTGTATAGGTTATCGGGATTAATTTTGATGTTCGTTATTTTGGGTTCGTTTGCGTTACTCATGGGTTGGCTCCTCCTGTAATATCAATTCTAAATTAAAGATTATATCGAAACGGCAATCAGCTCTTTTCCATTGTTTTATGGAATTGTATCTGCGGCCATTCTTCCATGGTGTGGCCCAGCCGCCAATCGCTTAAAGCCAGATAGACAAAATTACCTTCCGCGTCGGCGGCCACATTCATCTGATTTCTTTTCTGGAATTCTTCCATTTTCTTGGGATCCTCCGCGGTAATCCAGCGGGCGGCGGCGTAATCCGTTTTTTCATAATCGGCATAAACACTGTACTCATCTTTAAGCCGCGCCATAGTCACATCAAATTGCAGGTTGCCCACCGCGCCCAGGATATTGTCTGATCCCCACAAGGGCTTGAAAACCTGAATAGCCCCTTCTTCCGAAAGTTGCAGCAGTCCTTTTTGCAGATGTTTTATTCTCAACGGGTCTTTGAGCCGCACGCGGCAAAAATGTTCCGGGGCGAAATGGGGAATGCCGGTGAACTTGAGCGGTTCCTTCTGTGTAAAAGTATCACCGATCTTTATTGTTCCGTGATTATGGAGGCCGATGATATCGCCGGGATAAGCTTCTTCAATATTGGTGCGATCCTGCGCCATAAAAATTGTGGCATTGGCTAAAGATACTTCCTTGCCGATACGGTGATGGATAACGCGCATCCCACGTTCAAATTTGCCGGAACAAATCCGCATAAACGCGATTCGGTCACGGTGTGCCGGATCCATGTTGGCTTGTATTTTGAACACAAAGCCGGAAAAATCGTCCTCTTCCGGTTTTACTTTTCTTGTTGTGGTGGGGCGCGCAACAGGCGACGGAGCGATTTCCACAAAAGCATCCAGCAATTCCTTGACGCCGAAATTATTAATGGCGCTGCCGAAGAAAACAGGCGTCTGACCGGCTTTCAGATATTCTTTAAGATCAAAGGGATTGGCTGCTCCTTCTAATAAGGCAATTTCATCCCGCAGTTCGCCCGCCTGACTGCCCAGCAACTCATCGAGGAGGGGATCTGATAAATCATTAATCACAACACCGCCTTCTGAACGTTTGGATTTCCCCGGTGTGAAGAGATGCAATTTTTTATCGTAAAGATTATAAACACCTTTAAAACGTTTGCCCATGCCGATCGGCCACGATAGCGGCGAGCATTCAATTTGCAGTTTGTCTTCAATGTCCGCCAGGATGTCCAGCGGCGCCAGGCAATCACGATCCATCTTGTTAATAAAAGTTATAATGGGGGTATTGCGTAAGCGGCAGACTTCCATTAGTTTTTGGGTTTGCGTCTCCACGCCTTTGGCTCCGTCGATGACCATGAGCGCGCTATCCACCGCGGTGAGCACTCGGTAAGTGTCTTCGGAGAAATCCTGGTGACCGGGAGTGTCCAGCAGGTTTATATCGCAATCGGCATACTCGAATTTCATTACGGAAGATGTAACGGAAATGCCCCGTTCTTTTTCGATGGACATCCAGTCACTCAGGGCGTGCTTAGAGGCTTTACGGGCTTTAACCGCTCCGGCCATCTGGATGGCTCCGCCAAAAAGCAGCAGCTTTTCGGTAAGCGTGGTCTTCCCCGCATCAGGATGGCTGATTATACCGAATGTCCGGCGGCGTTGAATTTCCTTTAGCAGTTGTTTGCTCAAAATAACCTCTTTGCCATTAAAATATTAATCCCGATACGCCTTACACGGCATGCGCGCGGTTTTGCAATCGGGATGCGATGACTAATAGCCAATAATCTCCAGGCTGTCAACAACCAAGAAAAAATGTGCTGATGGTAGACAGGATGCTGAGGGCAAAGACTTTATTAATTTGCCTGATTACCTAACGCATTTACGGGCGGCGGATTCTTTAGTCAAGCTGAAATAGCACATAGCCGAGTATGCCAAATCTCATCTTCCTTCCTGTTATCCGCAAAACTTCAACCTCAACAAAAATGCAGGACTGCAATTGGTAATAAACACAATTTACGAACAACGAAAAATAACACGGCACGTCTGATTTTTGTGGAAAAATTTTCTTGACATGCAAGAGTGGCTTTCCTATACTCACTTGCAATGAAAGCAAGGTCTTACAAAAAAAGGGGGTAAGTTTATGAAAAGCGCTTTTACCGTCTCCAAAAAACATTCATCATTTCTTCCATTTATCATTACTATCTTATGTCTAATGATCTTGCAAAGCTGTGCTGCAGAACAAACTGTCAAAGATAATAGCGTCTATTCCCAGGACAAACAGTTTGTGGGCGATGCTGCGATTGGTAAAAAATTGAATCCTGCTGCCAACCGCGACTTGGTCAAGATCAACCGTAACTTAGTCAAGACCAACATTGCCTTACCGCCTAAGATACAGATAGGGAGTGAGAAAATTGATTCTTTTACAACTGTGCCCGACTGGCAGTATCTGATTGGTGAGGTGGACGTAGTTCTCCCCGATAAAGGCACCTGTCTTGTGACCTGTAATCTTGACGTCCAGTCTCATGTTCAGACAGGCTACCTCACATTTAGAACCGCACGTCGCAACGTCACGGATGGACAGGACGAAAGTGATGACGGCTGGGCTATGGACGTACCTGTTCCAATATCACAGGGCTCTTCGAGCGCGAGCTGGGCATGGGATATGAGTGGCGGCAAAACCTATCGCTTCGGCTGCAGCATTCTGGCCGATCGGGGGTTTCTGGGGTTACCGGTGTACCCAAATATTTCCTGGGTCTGCATTAGTGCGGAGTAACACCAGGCAACAGAGTAGTTTTATCGTGGAAGCGTGTACTGAGAGCATGGGGACAATATTCTCCCTCTGCTAGTATATTACTCTAAGAGAGCATAGGGGGACGCCCTTAAGTTTCTAAGTTACTGCTCAATGTGTTTGCAATTACTGCTATAATTACAGCGGTTGGAGTTTTTCTTCAATCGCTGTTTTGTTTGCCTGAGTAGTTTATGAGTCCGTAATTTCCTGGCCGTTTCATTGTGCATCTTAGAATATTTGAAGTGGCAATCCTCACTCCAATTCCAAATTGAAAACACTTGATTTGTAGATGTTGTCATTATCTGCTACCAAAATATTTATGCGGCTAACATGCTGGTTCAATCATTCTTCGATTGAACCAGCATGAGCAACTTGAAGCCCTGGCATTAGCCAGTTGATTTTTAGGTTTACAAGGATACGCGTGTTGGCCAAAGCCACCCGTGATTTGCTATATTTATCAAATGCTGTTACCAAAAACTCCTTGACAAAAAAGCTCTGTTGAATAACATTCCCCCATCCTGAGCGGGCGTAATTCAGTGGTAGAATGTCAGCTTCCCAAGCTGGACGTCGCCGGTTCGAGCCCGGTCGCCCGCTCCATAATGAGACTCCAATCTGACCAGCATAGCGCAGTCAGATTGGTTAGTCGAATCAATGAAACTCAGATATTTCAAACGCAGTGAAGAAATATCTGTAAGTTGAATTGATCCCGTAGCCAATGGCTATCGGGACTATCCCCGAAGCGAAGGGGGATATTCTGCACAGCGGAAAGTACAATATCCCAAAGAATACTTTTGGATATTGTATCTGTGATTAACTACTTAGCAGGTTTTAGGCCGCAGAAATAATACTTGCATTGACTGCTTTGATGTGATAGCTTTTCTACAAACATTCGCTGATTGTTTATTGCTGAGTGGGCCTTTGCCCACTTTTTTGTTTTATGGACAGTATGTTTGATGATGTAAAAGAAAAAATATGGCAACTGGCAAAGCCTGTCGCTACATCTGAAGGGATGGAACTGATCCATGTCGAATGCCTTAAGATGCATACCCGTTGGATTGTCAGGTTGTTTTTGGATAAAGACGGTGGTGTAACAATTGCTGATTGCACCTCAATCAGTAATCAATTGGGCGATCTTCTTGATATTCAGGACATGATAAAAGGTACTTACACACTGGAGGTTTCCTCACCCGGCTTTGATCGTCCGATATCGCGTGATCAGGATTTTATAAAGTATCAGGGGTTTAAAGTTGATATTAAAACAGGGATAAAAATTGAGGGAATTAAAAATTTTCGCGGCATTCTCTCCAGTTACATAGAAGAGGCCGGCCAGAAATTTGTTCTGGTGGATGTTTCCGGTAAAACCTATCGTATCCCTAAAAGTGAAATAGTGAAAACCAATCTGGTGAATGCCGGATAAATTAAATATTATTTTTGAGGCTGAAATTATCTAGCGTCTCAGCGAAGAAAAGGGAGGAATTTGTAAATGTTGCCAGAACTCAAACGTCTGATCGAACAGATGGGTAAGGACAGAGGGATAGATAAAGAAATTATTACCGAAGCTCTGGAAGCGGCAATGCTTACGGCGGCTCGCAAAATATTGGGGCTAAACGTAGACATAGAGGCTCATTATAACGATGAAACCGGAGAAATTGAAGTTTTCAAATTCAAAACAGTAGTCGATAAAGTACTGGAACCTGAAACACAAATATCAAAAGAAGACGCGATAAAGAATCTTGATGAAAGTGCGGAACCCGGCGATAGTTTAGGAATAAAAATAGAAACAGGTTCCTTTGGCCGAATTGCCGTGCAAATGGCCAAACAAATTATTATTCAAAGAGTCAAGGACGCGGAACGAGATAATATCTATGATGAATATAAAGATAGAAAAGGTGAATTGGTCAATGGTTTTGTCCAGAGATTTGAAGGCGGCAGTATCATTGTCAATTTAGGCCGCGCCGAAGGAGTTGTGCCGCCTGCGGAGCAGATACACCGCGAAACATATAAGCGTGGCGAACGAATCCGTTCTTATATCTATGATGTAAAAAAGAACTCCAAAGGAGCGCAGATAGTCCTCTCACGCACTCATCCCTCATTTTTAAAGGCACTTTTTCAGGTAGAGGTACCGGAACTTTCCGAAGGTTTGATTGATATTGTCAGTGTGGCGAGAGAACCGGGCAAGCGTGGTAAAATTGCCGTTCGGGGCAAGGATAAAGATGTTGATCCGGTGGGCGCCTGCGTAGGCATGAGAGGTTCACGAGTGCAAAGCGTAGTGCAGGAATTGCACGGAGAAAAGATCGATATTATTCCTTACACGGAAGATGCGGCAAAATATGTCAGCAGCGCCTTATCACCGGCTAAGGTTAATCGGGTTTTTGTCGATGATGAAAATCGGACGATGACGGTAATAGTGCCTGATGATCAGCTTTCTTTAGCCATTGGTAAGAACGGTCAAAATGTCCGGCTTGCGGTTAAGCTGACGGGGTGGAAAATTGATGTAAAGAACGAAACGATGGCTGCCGCCAAAGATGAAGAAGGGCACGAATCGCTGACAAAAATAGTGGGCATAGGTCCTGCTATGGCAGAAAAGCTTTTCAATAGTGGCATCAAGAGCATTGCCATGCTGGCGACAATTGAACCGGAAGTTTTATTTGCAATTCCGGGTGTTGGTGAAAAAACGGCCCATGGATGGACAGAACAGGCCATCAAGATTTTAGAAGAGGAAGCAAGTGCCAACAAAAAAGCTGAACAGTCTCAGCACAGAGAAATTTAATTAGGGAGTTTCAGGAATGCCTAAAAAGCGAGTTAATGAGTTGGCCAAGGAGCTTGGTCTGGCAAGCAAGGATTTGATTGCCCATCTGGAAAAGATCGGCATTACGGTCAAATCGCATGCCAGCTCTTTGGAAGACAGCGAGATCGAAAGAGTCAAGGAAGACTTGCAGGCAAAATCGCCGCGGCAAATTGTGGAGGAGAGAATTAAAACAACGGTTATCCGCCGTCGATCTGTCCGCGCTCCCATGGAAGAACCTCCGGTGGAAGAAGTTCCAGAAGAGAAAGCAGAACCTTCCGTTGCCAAAGGCGATGAAGGTAAAAAAGAAATACCGCTTAAGCCGGCTGTTCATGAAACCGCTGCGGAGAAACCCAAAAAGCCGGTTATCGTTGCAGTAAAGCCGCCAGTTTTCGTAAGACATAAAATTACCCGGGCGGAAACAACAAAAGAAATTCCGCCGAAAGCGCCACTAAAGCCCGGTGAAAGAATAGTTGGGCCACCTGCAGACAAAACAATCAAAAGGGAATTTGAAAAGCCAAAGAAAAAGGGTAAGGGACCGGTCGAGGTATTTATTGAAGAGGAAAAAGAAGTTCCGCGTCGCAAAATACTAGAGAAAAAAATTGATAAGAAGTTAAGGAAGCAGGATGATGACAGGGAAGTAATTTTTAGCAAGCGGCGGGACGAGAAAAAAGCAGCCCCTGTCAAAATGCAGAAAACTGAAATTACCGTGCCGAAAGCAATCAAGCGGCGCATTAAGATCGGAGATACAATTTCAACCGGCGAGCTCGCCAAAAGAATGGGCGTCAAAGTAAGTGAGGTAATCAACAAATTAATAGCCATGGGGGTTATGGCTACTATTAATCAATCAATTGACTTTGACATTGCTTCTCTGATTGCTACTGAATTCAGTTTTCAAGTTGAACCGGCAGACTCGGAATTTGAAGAATCCGTATTGAAAACTCCTGTCTTGGCAGAAAATCTCAAGCCACGCGCCCCGATTGTTACCATCATGGGACATGTTGATCATGGCAAAACTTCACTTTTGGATGTTATTCGGCAGACCAATGTTATTGCCGGTGAAGCTGGTGGAATTACGCAGGCGATAGGCGCATATCATGTGCACATAAATGGCCGTGACATTGTTTTTCTTGATACGCCAGGGCACGAAGCCTTTACAGCTATGCGTGCGCGTGGAGCGCAGGTAACCGATATCGTTGTTCTGGTTGTGGCGGCCGATGACGGCGTGATGGGACAAACCATAGAAGCCATTAATCATTCGAAAATAGCAGGTGTTCCCATTATCGTAGCGATTAATAAAATCGATAAGCCGGGTGCCGATCCTGAGAAGATTAAACAGGGGCTTACCGAACATGGTCTCTTATCAGAACAATGGGGCGGTGAAACAATATTTTGTGAAGTTTCAGCCAAGAAGAAAACGGGCATTGAAGAGTTGCTGGAACTGATCTTATTGCAGGCTGATGTTATGGAACTCAAAGCCGATCCCGATCTGTCCGCCAGGGGAGTTATTATTGAAGCAAAGTTAGACCGCGGCCGTGGACCTGTGGCTACTGTCTTAATTCAACAGGGCACTTTGCGGGCAGGAGACGCTTTTGTTTGCAAGACAGAATTTGGCCGCGTACGAGCAATTATTAATGATCAGGGCCGGCGCGTAAAAGAGGCCAAGCCATCCATGCCTGTGGAAGTGATTGGTTTTTCCAGTGTTCCGCAAACGGGAGCTGAATTTTTCTGTGTGGAAGATGAAAAGAAAGCCCGGAATATCGCTGAGCGTTCGATCAGAAAGGCACGCGAAAAAGAACTTTCCGCTTCCTCAAAAATTACACTGGAACAACTGTACCAGAAAATAAAGGAAGGCGTAAAAGATTTAAACGTCATAATTAAAGCGGACGTGCAAGGATCCATTGAGGCGATTTCCGATGCCCTCCATAAGCTCTCCACAGAAGATGTTCAATTCAAGAGTATCCATAGTTCGACCGGGGCGATCAGTGAAACGGACGTTATGCTGGCCTCGGCGTCCAACGCTATCATTATCGGATTTAATGTCCGGCCCGATGTCCGGGTGATTGAAATTGCTCAGCAGGAAGGCGTGGAAATTAAACTATACGACATTATATACAATGTTATTGCTGATGTGCGGGCGGCCATGGAAGGCCTACTGGAGCCGGAATATAAAGAAGTTGTCCTGGGCCGTGCAGAAGTACGCGAGCTTTTCAAAGTGCCCAAAATCGGCATAATTGCCGGCTGCCATGTTACAGATGGCAAGATAGTTCGCAGCGCCGGAATTAAATTAGTTCGTGACAGCATCGTAATCTTCGATGGTAAAATGCTTTCTTTGAGGCGATTCAAAGATGATGCCAAAGAAGTACTTGCCGATTTTGACTGCGGTATTGGTATTGATGGTTTTAACGATATTCACGTAGGCGATGTGATTGAGGCGTATATAACAGAAAAAATTGAGCGGAAATTGTAAAGTTTTATGGTTATCGGCTACGGAATAATTAATTTGAGAATTCCGGAAAGTGGTTCTTTAAAAGATAAAAGAAGCGTTTTAAATAAAATTTTAAAACGAGCGCAAAATGAGTTTAATGTTTCAATAGCCCAGGTGGGCGATCTGGATAATTATAATTTTGCCCAGATTGGATTTGCTCTAACCGGCAATGATTCCCGTTATATCAACGGCAAGGCTGACCACTTGCTTAAGTTTATCGATACTTTACGAGTGGCCGAAATGTTGGACAGTAAAATAGAAATTATGGTTGTTTCTGATTTCCTGGAAGCGACTGATTGGGAAACAGGCAAATACGATGAATTTTAAAAGAGCGGACAGGGTGGCCGAATTAATTATGGCCGAAATGTCTGATGTTTTGCGCAGAGAGGTGAAAGATCCCCGATTGCATGAGGTGACGATCACAGCCGTGAAAGTGACGGATGATCTGCGCAATGCAAAAATTTATTTTGTAGAAATGGGCAAAGACGAATGCGCGCCGGAAATCATTGATGCCTTTAGTAAAGCTAGAGGTTTTGTGCGCCGTGAGCTCGGTAAAAGGCTGCAATTGCGTGTTGTGCCGGAGATTATGTTTGTTCATGATACTTCATTCGGATACGGCAACCGCATTGAAAAGCTGCTGGCAGATATAGCAAAGCAGGAAGAAAATCATGGCTAACAAAATTATTGCGGCGATTAATGAGGGGAAAAGTTTTTTAATTACAGCCCATGTAAGATTGGATGGAGACGCGCTGGGCTCGGAACTGGCTTTCTATCTTATGCTCAAAGATATGGGAAAGAAGGCGGTTATTTATAATCAGGATGAAACGCCTCAGCAGTACCGTTTTTTACCGGGGGCGCAAACTATAGTTAACGAATTGGGAGATATTGGACAATATGATGTCGGTGTTGTTCTCGATTGCAGCAATTTGGAACGTGTGGGGGAAAAATCGGCGCAGATAGAAAAGATCAAGACCTTGATTAATATTGATCATCATATTTCCAATGGCGGCTTTTGCCGGTTATCGATGCTTGATGGCCAGGCCAGTTCCACGGGGGAATTGCTTTATCGCCTGATGCGGGAAATGCGCTGTGATATGACAAAAGATATTTGCACTAATTTATACGCGGCAATTATTACCGATACTGGTGGATTCCGCTACTCCAGCACGCATCGGGATACATTACAGGCAGCAGGTGTTTTAGTGGAAAATGGAGCTAATCCTCAGTGGATTTCAGAAAACATTTATGAAAGCGATTCTCCGGCAAGATTAAAATTGCTGGCCAAAGTGCTGGAAACCATGTCTTTGGATTTGGAAAACAAGGTGGGGTCTTTGTTTGTAACCCAGGAAGCGCTGCGTCAGACAGGAGCATCTCTGGATCATAGCGAAGGATTTATCGATATTCCCCGAACTGTTAAAGGCATTGATATATCGGTGCTGTACTCTCAACTGGAAAATAAATATTATAAAGTTAGCCTGCGATCCAAGGGTCAGATCAATGTGGAAAAAGTGGCCGGGAAGTTTGGCGGCGGCGGTCATATTAACGCGGCGGCCTGTCGGATAAAAGGGGATATTGAAGAAGTCAAAATGCTTATTGCCAAAGCTATCAAGGAAATACAGTAATATATGAATGGTATAGTGATTATCGATAAGCCATCTGGCAAAACTTCACATGATGTTGTGAGCGAAGTGAAAAAAATTATGGGCGCCAAAAAAGCAGGCCATACCGGAACGCTCGATCCGATGGCTACTGGGGTTCTTCCCGTATGTTTAAATGAGGCGACAAAGCTGGCGCAATTTTTATCCGGCGAGAATAAAGAATATCTGGCAACAATGCTTTTGGGAGTAAGGACAGACACATTAGATACAGAGGGAGAGGTTACCGGAAAATCGGATAAATTTGTTTCCGAGGAAGAAATAAGAGCAGCATTGGCGCAGATGGTGGGAAAAATTCGACAGGTGCCTCCCGCGTATTCGGCAGTTAAACATTGTGGCGAGCCTTTGTATAAATACGCGCGGAAGGGGATCTTTTTGGAAACAGCAGCCAGAGATGTAGAAATTTATAGTATTGTTGTTCAAGATATTTCTTTCCCCCGGGTGACTTTTCGGATTGCTTGTTCTAAGGGGACCTACATCAGGTCGATATGTTCAGAGGTAGGCGAAATGCTCGGATGCGGGGCATGTTTATGTGGTCTGCGCCGCTTGAGCAGTGGATTGTTTTCGGCGGATATGGCAGTTTCTTTAGAAAACTATGAACGGGAAGGGAAAAAATGCGAACTGCTGGCGAAGATGTTGCCGATGACAAAATCACTGCCGCTTTTGGCTGGAATTGAGGTCGAAGAAGACTTTGCCAATAAATTACGAGACGGAATGCAGCCTTCCGTTGCAACTATGCAACTTCATGTTCTCCCTTTTCTTGAAGCCGGAGATATGATAAAGTTTGTCAGTCGCGGTGGAACGCTCGTTGCTGTGGCGGAAATGTTGGTGCCGGTTAAGAAATTTTCTGAATTTGATGGAAAATATCAGGCTGCTAAGATTGTTCGTGTGTTTAATAATATTAGCAATTGAAAAAAATAATATAAAAAAGGAATTAATTTTAGGAGGAAAAAAGCGTGTTAACTTTGGAAAGAAGAAAAGAATTAATTGCGGATTACCGGCTTCACGAAAAGGATACCGGCTCGCCGGAAGTCCAGATTGCTCTTTTGAGCGCCAGGATTGAATACCTGACGGAGCACTTTAAGGCGCATAAGAAGGATCATCATTCGCGTCGCGGTTTGTTGAAACTTGTCGGTCAGAGAAGAAGACTGCTCAATTATATCAAAGAGGATGATGTTGAGCGATACAGAAACATAATCAAACGTCTGGGCCTCAGGAAGTAACAAAAGTAGTTCAAGGGCGGAAGGCAAAAGCTTATACCAATTAGCTATCGAATATTAAAAGGCTGATTTACCGGGCATAATATCAAGTAAGCTTTAAAAAATTCACATTTTATTTTTGAAAGCAACTTGGTATTAACAGATTGGCCAGGTATTTTGAAATACCCGCGTCAATAGGCTTTTGCGTTTCGCCCTTGAATTTCCTGTTTCCAGCAATAACAAAGAAGATGGAGGAAATTTAATGAGTAACATATTTAGTACAGATTTTGCGGGACGTAATTTTACGTTAAAGACTAATTACGTGGCCGCGCAGGCCGACGGTTCAATACTGGTTTATTACGGCGATACAGTCGTGCTGGTGACAGCGGTATCTTTAAAAACCGCCAGAGAAGGGGTTGATTTTCTACCCCTGACCGTGGACTATCAGGAAATGACTTCTGCCGCAGGCAAGATTCCCGGAGGATTTTTCAAGAGAGAAGGGCGGCTCAATGAACGGGAGATCTTAATATCGCGTATTATCGATCGGGCGCTTCGTCCACTATTCCCCAAAGGATATTTCTTTGAAACACAATTAGTGGCTACGGTTCTTTCTGTGGATAAAGAAAATGATCCTGATGTCGCGGCGATGATAGCCGCGTCGGCCGCTCTGGAAATATCGGATATTCCGTTTAAGGGGCCGATTGCCTGTGTCCGCCTCGGTAGAATTAACGGTGAGTTTGTTTGTAACGCGTCGCCTGAGAAAATGAAGGAAAGTGAATTCAGCATTTTTATGGTGGGCAGAAAAGTCACACCAAGCAAATCCGGCAAGCCTTATGATGTGGAACTGGTCATGATGGAAGGCGAGGCCAAAGAAGTCGCGGAAAACATCATTGTCGATGCCATTAAGTTCGGCTTGGAAGCCGTTCGTCCGGCAATTGATTTGCAGGATAAAATGAGGGCGGAAGTCGGTAAACAAAAGAGGCAGGTGGAAGAAGTTCTGCCGGACAATGATCTCATCGCGCGTGTCAGCAGCGAGGCTATGGCCGGGCTCAGGGAAGGTTACAGCATATCGCGAAAACTGGAACGCTACAGTAAACTGGGTTCCGTGAGGCAGGCAGTTGCTAAGAGTATCGGTGGCGACGATGCTAACCTGCGGAAAAAAGTTGCGGCGATTATCGAAGAAATAGAACAAAGAATTTTACGCGATATGATTATTCAGGAAAAGAAAAGAATTGACGGCCGTTCATCGACCGACATTCGTCCGATCAGTTCGGAAGTGGGCGTTTTGCCTCGTGCTCACGGATCAGCTTTATTTAATCGCGGTGAGACGCAGGCGCTGGCCTCTCTTACTTTGGGCACTTCCTCCGACGAGCAGAGGATGGATTATATAGTCGGAGAGGAAAGAAGATCGTTCCTTCTGCATTACAATTTCCCGCCTTATAGCGTAGGCGAAGCCAAATCGCTGAGAAGTCCGGGCAGACGAGAAATAGGGCATGGCGCGCTGGCCAGAAAAGCATTGGTTCCTGTTTTGCCGTCCCCGGAAGAGTTTCCCTACACCATACGGATTGTGTCCGATATTCTATCGTCTAACGGCTCGTCTTCCATGGCTACAGTTTGTGGCGGAATTCTTTCCTTAATGGATGCCGGTGTGCCTATTAAGAATATAGTCGCGGGCATTGCCATGGGGCTTTTGAAGGAAGGAGATAATGTAGTCATTCTCTCCGATATTCTGGGTGATGAAGATCACGCGGGTGATATGGATTTCAAAGTCTGCGGCACGGAAAAAGGTATCACCGCCATGCAGATGGATATCAAAATCGATGGCCTGACTGAAGATATTTTAAGAAAAGCACTGGCTCAGGCAAAAGATGGCCGCATCCACATTATTGGTAAAATAAGAGAAACATTAGCCGCGCCGCGAGCGGACATTTCTCTTTACGCGCCACGCATAACAACAGTGAAGGTAAAAGAAGATCAAGTGCGAACGGTTATTGGATCGGGCGGCAAGAACATCCGTCAGATTATCAGTGAAACCGGTGTTACCATTAATGTTGAAGATGATGGTACTGTAACGATTGCGTCGAGTGACGCGGAAGCGGCAGCCCGTGCTGTGGCGATGGTGAAATGGCTTACGGAAGAAGCGGAAGTCGGGAAAATTTATCGTGGTACGGTAAAGAAAATTCTTGATTTTGGCGCCTTTGTAGAAATTTTGCCCGGAACTGATGGCTTGTTGCATATCTCGCAAATTTCCAAAGAAAGAGTCGAGAAGGTCACTGACGTATTGCATGAAGGCGATGAAGTTATGGTGAAAGTCCTGGAAGTGGACAAGCAAGGCAAGATTCGACTGAGCCGGAAAGACGCGCTGGGAGCCGAAGTAAAATAGCAGCAATGGTATTTTTTGCCGGATTAAATTAGTCCATGGAAAATATAAAGGTATCTATTCAGAAAATTGCGGGCAGTGAAGATATTTCATTGCCCGCGTATATGACTGATCAATCGGCTGGAATGGATATATGTGCCGCTGTGACTGAAGAAACCATTATTATGCCCGGCCAGAGACGAAAAATACCGACAGGAATAAGCATAGCGCTACCTGAGGGATATGAAGCGCAAATAAGGCCGCGCAGTGGGCTGGCGATAAATCAGGGGATAACGCTTTTAAATTCTCCCGGTACCATAGATGCTGATTATCGCGGAGAGATTGCGTTAATTGTTATTAATCACGGCAGCGAACCTTTTGCGGTTACCCGTGGTATGCGCTTGGCGCAAATGGTTGTGCAAAAGATTTTGCGTGTTGATTGGGTCGAGTCCTCGAAATTAGAAAGTACAGCAAGAGGAGCCGGCGGTTTTGGCCATACCTGAAATTATGTTCGGCGAGATGGATTTATGAAAAAATTTAAAGTTAAGAAAACAATTCAGGAAATTAATGAGAAGATAAAAAAGGGACAGGCTGTAGTTGTCACCGCCGAAGAAATGATTGATGTGGTGGAAAAACACGGTGAAGTCGAAGCTGCCCGTAAGATTGATGTTGTTACTACCGGTACATTTGCCCCCATGTGCTCGTCGGGGGCTTTTCTTAATTTTGGACATACATCGCCCCGAATACGCGCCTCCAAGATATGGCTAAACGATGTCTCCGCCTATGGCGGCATTGCCGCAGTTGACTGCTATATTGGGGCGACGGAAGTTGTGGAGGGAGATCCGCTTAACAGCGTTTATCCCGGAGAATTTAATTACGGAGGCGGCCATGTCATCGAAGATCTGGTCGCCGGAAACGCTGTTAAATTAAGGGCTGAAGGTTACGGGACAGATTGTTATCCCGCCAGAAAATATGAAAAAAATATTACAATTAATGATCTAAAAGATGCTATTTTATTTAATCCGCGCAACGCCTATCAAAATTATAACTGTGCTGTTAATTTATCAGACACAACAATTTATACATATATGGGAATGTTGCGTCCGCAGATGGCCAACGCTGCTTATTCAACATCAGGACAGTTGAGCCCTCTATTTAACGATCCCTACTACAGGACGATTGGCGTAGGCACTCGAATATTTTTAGGCGGGGCACAGGGGTTTGTTGCCTGGCCGGGAACCCAGCACAATCCGGATGTTTTGCGAGGTGCCAATGGTGTCCCCAAGCAAGGTGCCGGCACGATTGCCGTTGTGGGCAATTTAAAAGAAATGATTCCGGAATGGCTGGCCGGAGCAAGCATTTTGGGTTACGGTGTTTCATTATTTGTCGGCATTGGTATTCCAATTCCCATTTTGGATGAAGAAATGGCTCGCTTTACCGCAGTTAAAGATGAAGATATCTATACTCAAATTTATGACTATGGTATGGATTATCCCAAAGGAGTAGCCAAGCCTTTAGCGGAAGTCAGTTATAAAGATTTGCGCAGCGGTACAATCATCATCAATGGGACAAAGGTTATAACCGCGCCGCTTTCCAGTTATTATAAGGCGAGACAAATCGCCAATATTTTAAAGGAATGGATTGAATGCGGTAAGTTTTTACTTGGTGAGCCGCAACAGATATTGCCTTCCGTGGAAATTTAATACCAGTTCTAAATCAAAGCGCTATCTTTGTAAGCACCGCAGCCTGGCTATATGACCTGAAAGTCACGCGTGCCCAGGGCGTCGTCGGTTTCTTCAATCACACCGCGGCGTGACCTAGGGAGCCTCCTCCTCGTCGCCTTGTTATCCTTTGAAAGCAAAATGGCTTAATCATATATTAATTAACATTAATGAATATTAAGCATTATTGAATTATTTTCTTGACTTTTATTTCAAATTAATGTTTTTTAATAAACAAGTGAGGTATCTCTTTAAATTATGGCAGAAAATATAAAGAAAAATAAAGTGAAAATATTTCGAGAGGCTATACCTTTCAGTATGTCTGAGCTGGCAAGGAAAGCAGAATTGACGCCGCAAACAATTGCGAAAATGGAGAAGGGTTTGTCTACGAGAAAAAATTCAGAATTGAAAGTGGCCAAGGCCCTGCAGAAGCAATATGAAGAAGTTTTTCCTTGAAGATGCGATGGGTACACCATGATTAGTGAGGAGGGATTGCTTACTAATGAAGATAGGTAGATATCTCGTCGTTTTTTTATTTTTAATGGCGCTCCTTATAACGTTTGGTAATCGGGGAATTGTTGATAATTATTTGATGAGCAAGCGGCTAGCTCAGCTGAAGCTACAAAATGGCATGATAGTCGTAGAAAGTGATGAATTAAAAAGAAAAATACTTTTGTTACGCAGTGATTTGACTTACATAGAGTCAATAGCCCGCAACGAATTAGGTATGGTTAAAAAGGGGGATGTTGTTTATCGACTGTCAAAATGAGCCTAGAAAGTTTTCGGGTTCTTTAGAAATACAACGGTGTTTAAATGTTAAACTTAAAAGATATTTTTTCTGGCACTAAGAGACTTGTTGGTTTGGATATCGGATCAAGTTCTCTAAAATTAGCTGAAATCATCAGCACTTCTCATGGTCTTGTTCTTAACCGCTTCTTACAAATTCCTTTGGCCAAAGGTATAATAGTGGAAGGTGTTCTTGCTGATGCCAAAGAGTTGTCTTTAAGAATCAAGGAGCTCTTCCATAATTCCGGCTGTAAAGGGAAAGGTATAGTTACTTCTCTTTCCGGTAATTCAGTTATTGTGAAAAAGGTAACATTTGCGCAAATGGATGAAACGGAATTACGGGATTTGATTCGTGATGAAGCGGGCAAGTACCTGCCTTTTGATAACATGGATGATGTTAATTATGATTTCCAAATTTTGAGTGATAATGAGTTTAACCCAAATCAAATGGATGTAATAATAGTTGCTGCCAAAAAATCTGATGTTAATAATTATTTTGATGCAATTACAGTTGCTGGCCTGGACGTAACGGTTATGGATGTAGATTCCTTCGCGCTGGAAACCATGTATGAGGCCAATTATGAATTTGAGAGCAATGAAATAGTAGTAATTATTAATATTGGGGCGAGCATCACTAATATTAATGTTATTAAAGGCGGCATGTCTATTTTTACGAGAAATTTTACAATGGGGGGGAACTCCATTACTGAAGGTCTGCAGGAAAAATATAAAGTATCTTTTGAAGATGCGGAAAAAATTAAGGTGGAAGGAATTCCTGGCAGTGCTCAGGATAACTCTGAACTTAAAAGCAGCATTCTGGATCTTGCCGTGCCGATTTGCGCAGAAATTGAAAGATCAATTGAGTATTTTCGCTCAACTTTTGGGGGAGAATACATCAAGCATGTGTTTCTCTCCGGTGGATCGGCAAGAATTCAGGGATTGACAGGGAATTTATCGCAAAGATTAAATGTTGAGACGGAGCTAATTAATCCTTTGTTGAAAGTCGGCTACAACAAGATAAATATTGATGCTAAAAAATTGGATAGTATCAAGCCAATTGCCGCTGTGGCCATTGGGTTAGGTTTAAGGGAAATTGGTGATAAATGATTAAAATCAACCTTTTACCTTATCACGATAAAGCAAAAAAAGAAAATATTACCCGTCAAATATTTATTATTGCCGGTTCATTTATTATTTTCATCCTTTTGTTGCTTTATGTACATATTCAATTAATGTCAACGATTAGTAATTTGGCAAGTCAAGTGAAGGAAGCAGAGGCTACTCTTCTCGACTTGAATAAAAAAATCGGGGATTTAGAAAATTTTAAAGCCGATAAAAAAGAACTGGAACAAAAACTTGCTGTAATTCATACTTTAGAAGAGAACCGTTTGACGCCAGTAAAAATTTTTGATGATCTGGCCGCTCTTGTGCCTTCCCGAAATATATGGTTAGTTAAAGTTACCCAAAAGGGGGATAGTTTTAAAATTGAAGGAGTTGGTCGTGACAACATTGCCGTTGCCGATTTCATGAAGGCTATTGAAAAATTTGAACCGATAAAGTCGGTCGATTTGATCTCGTCAAAGAAGACAGAGATTTCTGGGATTACTTTGCAGCTTTTCATTTTTTCATGCGTTATGAAAAAGGGATTTTAATTTATGGCCATTTCAATTAACGACATAAAAAAATTATCACCACAGGTCAAAGCGCTGATTATAATTTTGATTATTTTTATTGTTGGCTATTTTGATTATTTTTACTTTTTGTCTGACGCAATGGAAAAGAAAGCAAAACTCGATACGCAGCTGGCAGATATGCAGGGGCAAATTGTAGAAAAAGAAAAAATTGCAATGCAAGTCAATAAGTATAAAACTGATGTTGCTGCGTTGCAAGAAAATTACAAAGTAGCTTTGCAAAAACTTCCCGACCAGCGGGAAATCCCCGGCCTTTTCCATTCTGTAGCGATGGCCGGCAGAGACGCGGGCATTGAGTTTTTATTGTTTGAGCCTAAAGCCGCTGTACCAAAGACTCTGGATACGCAAATTTCCAAAGAAGAACCCAACGCGGCGGCACTCTTAAAGCCTTCGGATCAGCGTCAAACCGAACAGAAACCGGCGGCCGCCACAGCAACAAAACAAACGGATGGGAAGAAACCTGCTACAACTGAACTTGAGCCCTTTTACGAGGAAATGCCTGTAGGAGTAACGGTGACCGGCTCTTTTCAAAATATCATTTATTTTTTTGAAAAGGTGGCCAAGTTGCCGCGCATTATCAATATTTCCGATATTTCCATGGGGGAGAGAAAGGATGTTAAAGGACGGGGATATGTTATCACTACATCTTGTACAATAAAGACATACATGTTTGTAGATAAAAAAGAAAAATAATAGTGAAAAATAAAATGAAAAAATTTAAATTTATTGTTGAAACTCCAATTCCGAAAGCACAGCGCAGCGGAATTGGTAAGTTGAACAATCCCGCCGTTGGCGGAACGAAAGCGGAGGGTGCAATGCCCCGCAGTTTGCTACGAAAACTGTTTCCAAAGCTTGCTTTTGGTTTCATACTTGTGATTATTTTTAACATTTTTGTAATTATCCATACGGTCTTTATATTTGCTTATGCTGCGGAGGTTAAAAACACGGCGGCAGCTGTTCAACCGCAAATCCAACAGCAAGCGCAAGCAGAGCAAATGCCAGACATTGATTACAAATACTCTCCACTTGGCAAGTCGGACCCATTCAATCCTTTTGTTGAGGTTGAAATTGCTTTTAAAAAGAAGGAAGAAAAAAAGTTTTCAGCTTATCCGCTGGAAAGGGATGAAATTGAAAAATTTAACTTGGCAGGAATTATTGGTGATCCTGTACAGCGATTGGCCATTGTCGAAATTATGGAGGATGGTAAATTGAAATTTTACCCGCTGTTAAGAGGTACTCCCATTGGTTTGCATAAGGGGAAGGTCCTGGAAATAATGGCCGACCGTGTTATTATAGAAGAATTCAATAAAAATAAAACAAGAAGAATTATATTGAAGCTTCATAAAGGCAATGAGGTAACCCCATGAAAAAATATTTGTCCAGAATAATTCCTTTTTTTATCGTTCTTTGGATTTTTGTATATAATCCGGGGATTTCTCTATCTGCTGAAAATACTGATCAAAGAAACACTCCGGATAAAAAAACTGAAATAGTAGCAGCCAAAGTGGGTTATTTGGAAAACGTATTGTTTGAAAAATTACCCGGGAAAGAAAGAATCCATCTTGTTGTATCGCAACAACCGGTAATTAATGTATTGACTCCGGCTGAGGGCAGTTTGCTGATTAAGTTAGAAAATATGTTTGCACCGGATAATCTGCGAGGTTCTCTAGGGGATGGAGAACTAGTCAATATTGTTCGGGTCCAGCCACAGCAACAATTATCAGATGGTAAACAATTTATATATTTAACTGTTTACCTTAAAGAAAACGTTCCCTACGCGATAAGACAAGAGGAGAACAATGTTTTTATAGACTTTAATGTCTCCATTCTGGTGGAAAAGAAACCGGTTGAATCTCTGGCCTCGCAAGGGAAAAACAAGAAAGCCGCAACGAAAAAAAAGGATGTGGAGAAAATAAGCGAGGAAACTATAATATCCAGCGATGATGCTGACATAAATGAAGCAAAGCCTGATAAAAAAATAATTTCGCAAAAAAATACAGATAGATTGATAACCCTTGATTTTCAAGACGCGGATATCAAAACAGTTTTACGTTTAATGGCTGAATATGGAAACACCAGTATAATATCCGGTCAAGATGTACAGGGTAAAATAACTTTGACCATAAAGAATACTCCTTGGGAACAGGCATTAGACTCTATATTAGATATTAATGGTTTAGCCAAAAAACAAATGGGCGATGTTATCAGCGTGATGACGTTGGAAAGAAAGAAAAAGGATGAAGCAGACAGAGATTTGGCAGAAAAAGCTCAGGTTGCGGCTGAAGAGACACGTAAAGAAAGAGAATTAAAAATAAAAGTTGAGAAAGGTAAATTAAGACAGGTGCTGATTGAAGCGAAAATTGTGGAAGCAACGGAGGTGTTTGTCAGAGAGCTTGGAATTCAATGGGGTTTTGCCAATTCGCAATCAGTAGGATCATATGGTCTGGGTGTATCTGGTGGTTCCAATACATCTTCCGCTAACGCTAATCCTAAAGCATTCAACTATCCTCCTGAAATTTCTTGGGTTCAACAGGGCACAACACTCCCCTTGACTATGGCGGCAGTTAATTTTGCGGGGGCGGCAGTTTCTCCTGCTTTAGGTCTTGTCTTTGGTAACGCTCGTGGTTTTATCGAAACCCAGCTTTCTGCTATGGAATCGAATCAAACGGGGAAAATTATTTCTTCACCCAAAGTAGTCACCATGGATGGTGTTAAGGCTGTAATCAAGCAGGGCGAGGAAGTTCCCTATATAACTCCAGGAACATCTACTTCACCGCCTACTGTAACTTTTAAAGAAGCTGTATTAAAACTGGAAGTAAGGCCACAGATAACTGAAGAAGGCAAGATATCAATGGAAATAAAGGCTACCAATGATACTCCTGATTATGCCACAGGTAAAACTCTACCTGGAGGTAATCCTCCAATCAGAAAGAATGAAGTGGAATCAAAAATTGTCGTCCAGGATGGAGATACCCTTGTTATTGGTGGCGTATCTCGAACGCAGGAAGATGAAACAACAGCCGGTATCCCCTGGTTTTATAAAATTCCGGTGTTGGGTTGGTTGTTTAAAACGGAAGATATCTCTAAGCAAAAACTACAACTTTTGATTTTTATAACTCCCAAAATAATAGGTGAAGCGGGATTACCTGAGGGATCGGAAAAAACCAAATAATAATTGTAACTTTTGTAAAATAGTTACAATCGAAAGTCTTGATAATTATCTAAAATGAATAAACTAGTAATTGCAGTTTTACTGTGTTGCCAAATCTTTTTCTTTTCCTGCACCAATACTCCCTGGCATAAGGAACAAGCTGAGGTGTTTCTGAATAAAGGTATTTCTTTGATCGAAGTAGGTCAATTTAATAATGCCCTGAAGGAATTACTGGAAGCGGAAAAATACTCATCAGGTGATCCTAAAATCCATTATTATCTGGGCATGGCCTACCTTGGTAAGGGGTTGAAGGACAAAGCCATGGGTGAATTTAAGGAAGCAATTTCTTTAAAAGAAAACTATTCTGAGGCCCATAATTATTTAGGTACTCTTTATATGGATATGGAGATGTGGGATAAAGCCATTGCAGAGTTTGACAAAGCCCTTGCCAATGATATCTATGATACGCCATCTTTTGCTCTTTATAATTCCGGTTGGGCATATTATAACAAAAGAGATTATAAACAATCTCTAATTCAATATCAGCATGCACTACAAAGGGATCCCAGAACTATCTTGCGGCCACAAATTGAAAAAAATATTGGTCTTATTTATTTAGATCAGTCTAATCTCTTAGAAGCTATCCGGTATTTTAATATGGCGGTGGAATTGTCACCTTCTCTTTATGATGCCCAATTATTTTTAGGGGAAAGTTATTTGAAAATAAAAGACAAGAATAATGCTAAAAAAGCATTTCAGGCAGTTATTGAATATTCGCCTCAATCCGCTTACGGTAAAAAAGCCAAAGAGTATTTACAGTCCATAAAATAAACTTTCCATCCGAATGTTGTCATGCTGGCTTGCAAACAGTTATAGGTTGAGCGCGAATGCAACAGGAAAACAAAATATTGTCAGGAAGAATCTCCCTTATTCAGAGCAAGCTTGCCGATTTTAAAATTCAAGGCCTTATTTTCTTAAGCTTTATCAATATAAGATATTTATCCGGATTTACCGGTAGCGACGGTGCGCTGATGATTTGTCCGGATAGGTCATTACTGCTCGTTGACGGTAGATATACAACCCAGGCCTCCCTGGAAGTTCAAAATATCCCTGTAATCGAATATAATGATAAAATTGAAGGAATAATTCAGGCGATTAAAGACCTGCGGTTAAAGCATATAGGTTTTGAGGCAGTCTCCATGAGTGTAGATATGTATAATCAGTTAACAAAACATCTTGATGATGAGGTTCTCATCAATATTGGTGACGATCTGAAGTTTCTCCGTGCTTATAAGGATGAAACAGAAATCACACTTATGAAAAAAGCAGCGGCAATTTCGTCGGCAGCTATTGCCGCCCTCATCGGTGATATAAAACCAGGCTGCACAGAAAGAGAATTGGCGCTGCAACTTGAACTTCACGCGCGCAGAGCCGGTGCTGATCAACTTGCCTTCGAGGCCATCGTTGCGTCAGGTTTTAATTCAGCGCTTCCCCATGCTCAGCCAACTGACAGAAAAATAAAAGCAGGCGATTTTATAGTTATTGATTTTGGCGTAAAGTATAAAGGATATTGTTCTGATGAAACATGCACTTTTGCTTTTGGGCAATTGACAGATCAGCAAAAGAATGCTTATCAAATAGTCAAGCAGGCGCATGATGATGCTATCGTGGCAATTAGAGCAAATGTTGCTGCCAGGGATATTGACCATTGTGCCCGTGGTGTTTTGGGAGAAAAATATGGCCAATATTTTCCGCATGGAACAGGTCACGGTGTTGGTTTGGAAGTTCATGAAGCGCCGCGTCTTGCGCCTAATTCCCAAGATGTTTTAGAGGCACAAATGGTGGTTACAGTCGAACCGGGTATTTACATTACGGGGCTCTGGGGCATTCGAATTGAAGATACGGTTTTGGTGAAAAAAAATAGTTGCGAAATTTTTACAAAAATGGATAAACAACTTCTCATTATAAATTAAAAGCAGAGGGTAAGTTGTCATGAAGGTATTTCCGGAAGATTTACTTTATAGTCGTGAACACATCTGGGTGAGGGTTGATGGAGATATGGCTACTTTAGGTATCACCGATTACGCTCAGGAAAGTTTGGGCGAAATATTGTCGATAGAATTTCCCGAAATTGATACATATATAGAGCGTGACGAAGTGTTCGGATCCATTGAGTCAACCAAAGCAGTTGTGGATTTGATCTCTTCGGTTAGCGGCACAGTTGTCAGTATCAATGAGGAAATAATTGATGACATTGGTATAATTAATAGTGATCCGCACGATATGGGATGGCTCATAGTTATTGCAATGGATGATGTGGTGGAATTAGATGACCTTTTTGATGTCAGAGGATACAATGATTTTATTATGCAGGATGAGGCTGGCTGAATCCACTTTCAAAGGTTTCTTTGGGGTTCATACCCGTGATGATGTGGCGGTTTTTAAATTATAATCGATATAATGCATTTGAAAATATGGCTATTGATGAGGCCATATTCAGGGAAACTATAAAGGACAAGAAGAAACCGACAATTCGATTTTATGGATGGCGCCCCGCGGCAGTCTCTATTGGTTATTTTCAAGATCCCCAAAGCGAGTTAAATTTAGAGCAGTGCGGCAATATGGGGGTTGATATTGTCCGAAGGCTTACGGGTGGTAAGGCTGTTTTTCATAATGATGAGATTACTTATTCGATTGTAGCCGGTGTCGGGGAGAAATCTTTCCCGGCAAATATTTTAGGCACATATAAAGTAATCAGTGATTGCCTTGTTCAAGGTTTGGCTAATTTGGGGATAAAGGCAAGTCTCGCCAAAGTTGGCCGAGCCATAAAAGATATGGAGTTGAACCCTTGCTGCTTCTCTAATCCTACCCAAAACGAGCTATTAGTGGCTGGCCGTAAGATTTGCGGCAGCGCTCAAATGAGGACTAAGGGTGGCTTTTTACAACAAGGTTCATTGCTTTTAACTTTTGATGCAGTAAAGACGTTATCATTAATTTTGCCTTTTAGTACGCCTGAGCATTTGGCAAAACTAAGCAAAACAGTTGCGGCAATAAAAGAAAGAGTTGCTAATCCCATAGAAACAAAGGAGATTTGTAATTCGCTGAAAAAAGGTTTTGCTGACGTATTGGGAGTCCAATTAGCAGAAGAGCCCCTGACGCCGGGAGAAATCAAGCTGAAAAATGATTTAATGAAGAAATATGAAAATTTGAACTGGAATGTAAAAAAAGGAATATTGAACTACCATTTCTAAATCAAAGATGATATCGAGGCGGCAAGGGTGAGGCGACGAAGCATATTGCGCGTACGTTGAGGAAGCCGATCCCGCTAAAAGCGGGACCAACAAAGATAGCGCTTTGATTTAGAATGGGTATAAAAAAGGTTAATTATTGCAATGATTATTAAGGATTTAGTAGCAAAAGAAATTTTTGAACAAAGTAGCTATGCAGCCCCGGTATATTCCCCGGGCCCTAGAATCAGGCTGGATGCTAATGAAAATCCATTCAGTCTTCAGGAGCCATTGAAAAAAAAGCTTCTCGAAGAGATGGGTAAGATTGATTTCAATCGATATCCTGTGGCTGGATCACCCAGATTGCGCGAAAGGTTTGCCGGATATTTCGGCGTAGATCGGGATATGGTTATGCTGGGCAACGGATCGGACGAACTGATTCAACTTTTGTGTTTGACGCTAAAAGGTAAAATAAACGGGGCATTGGTGCCTGTTCCGGCTTTTGTTATGTATAAAATTATTGCGGTAAATACCGGCAATAAGGTAGTTGAAGTTCCTCTTGATCATAATTTTGACCTCGATACAGACGCGATGCTGGGCAAAATGGAGAAAAATTTTCCTGCATTGGTTTTCTTAAGTTATCCGAATAGTCCTACCGGTAATTTGTTTAGTCTTGATAAAATAGAAACAATTATCAAAAAATCTCCTGGTGTCGTCGTCGTTGACGAGGCTTATGCCGCATTTGCGGGGGACACTTTGGTGCCCCTGTTAAAAAAATACGATAATTTAATTATTTTAAAAACCCTGTCCAAGTTAGGGATGGCTTCAATGCGCCTGGGTTTTTTAATCGGCAATAGAGATATTATTGCTCAATTGGATAAAGTACGATTGCCTTATAATATCAACTCATTATCACAAACTGCCGCTAACTTTTTTCTGGACTACCAGATGGAATTTGCCGTTCAAGTCCAGGAAGTGGTCAAAAGACGTGAAGAACTCCATCTGGCGCTGCAGTCAATTGCCGGAATTAAGCCCTACCTGTCCCGGGCTAATTTTATTTATTTTAGTTGCATTTTTGATGCGGATCGCATATATGCAAACCTAACTGCAGCGGGTATTTATGTGAAGAACCTTAATAAACCGCCTCGAATGAAAAATTGCATGCGGGTTACTGTAGGAAACCTTAAAGAAAACGCGGCCTTTATTAAAGCTTTAAAGAGCGTTATTTCTGAGTTGGGAGCGTGATTTAAAACTGATTGTAAATTTTTAGGGTAGTTTACGGCACAAGATTTTCTTGGTGTTGCCGTTCTGCCCTTTTTTTGCGCCTATATCAACTTATATTAATTAACTAAAATATAAATAATGAAAAACTGGAGGAATTAATTTGGAAGTGAAAGTAATTGACAACGATGTGGAGAAAGCTCTTAAAATCTTAAAAAACAAACTTTCCAAGAGTGGCTTATTTAAGGAATTAAAAGTTCGCCGCGCTTAT